>ENA-ORMS01000008-ORMS01000008.1-human-gut-metagenome-genome-assembly--contig:-NODE-8-length-234970-cov-14.252057_pt1 | contig 234970 bp, 189 predicted proteins | sample MGYA00242104_ERZ508997 | MGnify/ENA primary metagenome ERZ508997 (study PRJEB26280, sample SAMEA2338704) | human gut metagenome | biome: human gut; feature: human-associated habitat; material: faeces...
CATACCCAATAATAGATACTGCCACACGCAGCATTGTCGGATACGGAAGTGTCGCGCACCAGTATTCTATACTGTCAACAATAACCAGACACAGTACTGAGCTTATCGCAATGGAAAACAACAGAATGATCTTTCTCTGAAATGCAGGATTTACATTGACGAAAATCAACAAAAAAAAGGATATTAAGATCGTCGCAAAATTCAGCTGTAAAAAATAATGAAGCATAAACTCCTCCCCCCTTTTCTATCTGTAAATATACAAATTACATAGTATTATAACATAGAAAATGGGGAATGTCTTTGTGGGGACGTTCCTTTTGTAACAAAGAGCGTCCCTCTGTCTTATTCGTTACACGGGGACACTCCTCGTTACAGAAGGAACGTCCCCGATTTCGATTTCCGGTCAATTTCATCTAAAGTGTCCATTAGCGGATCCGGCATATTGAATCCTCATCTTTCTTATGATAACTTTTCCCACAGCGTATCAGAACATCAGGAGGAGTAAATTATGCCAAGAAAATATTATCCATTAACACCTTCACAAAAGATACATTTCAAACCAATTATTGAATTTGGCACTCAGCAAGTCGCAAATATAAGCATTTGTATGACTCTGCAGGCGCCGCTAGATTTTGGTCTGCTGAAAAAATGCATACAACTGGAATACGAGAGATACGAATGCCTGCGAATCCGTTTTACAAAAGTTGACCCAAATGGAGAGGTACGGCAATATGTTGTTTCTCACGATGACAGAGATATTGATTACGAAAACCTTTCATGGCTTTCCGGTGATGACGCTTATCACCGCATGGAAGAATGGTCCAGAATTCCGTTTGACGGGGACAATATTCCAATGAATGTGATAAAAATGATCTCGCTTCCGGGTGGCTACAATGGACTGTACATCAAGATCGATCACAGACTCATGGATTCATGTGGAGCTATCGTCATGGTGAATGACATCATGGAACTGTACTGTCATTACAAATTTGGCACGCCTTATCCTGAGGACATGGCAAGTTTCACTGACATGGTCGAGCGTGATCTTAAAAAAAGCACAGACGAAAAACGTGTCTCAAAAGACCGCATGTACTGGCAAAATGTACTGGAAGAAAATGGAGAACCTATTTACTCCGATATACAGGGACAACGAATACTTCAGGAAAGCAGGCGCCTTCACAATGACAAGTCACTCCGCGCTGCAGATCAGGAGATTAACAACCTGTCTGTCGCTACAAAGAACTATCACCTGGATGCTGAGCCAACCCAGAATCTCCTGGATTTTTGTATGAACAATCACATATCCATGACCAACCTCATTCTCATGGGAATACGAACTTATCTCTCCAAGGCAAATGGCGGACAGACTGACATTTCCATAAGGAATTATGTTTCAAGACGTTCCACCCATGCTGAGTGGGTATCAGGTGGCTCTCGCGCAATGGCATACCCTTGCAGAACCATCATTGATCCGGACACAGAGTTTCTGGATGCAGTTTTCATGATTCAGGATGTTCAGAATCATGTATACCGACACTGCAATTATGACCCGGAACTTTTGTCTGACCAGATGAAAGAAATGTTCCACACTCCTCCACACACTACTTATGAGAGCGTGGGGCTTACTTACCAGCCTCTTCCTATCAGGCTTAAAAATCCGCATCTCGAAAACATTTCCGTAAGGAGCATGTGGATTCCAAATGGTACATCAAAACAAAAGATCTATCTCACCGTCATGCACAGTGCAAATGATCTGGGCCTGAATTTCTATTTCAGATACCAGACCGCAAGTCTCTCCGAGCAGGACATTGAACTGTTCTACTACTACCTTATGAAGATAATCTTCAAAGGCATTGCCGAGCCAGAAATGACCGTGGGTGAAATCATCGAATGCATCTGACCATTTTTTGGGGCGGTGGTGCCTGACCCCTTTCGTGGGGCGTAGGTGCCTGACCCCATTTCATGGAGACGTAGGTGGCTGACCCCATTTAATTAATTCAAAAAGGAGATTTTTAATATGAATAACAATATAACATTTTTAAACATTGTTGCCGAATACTGCAATACACCAGCTGATGAGATCACTAATGATATGCGATTCATAGAAGATTTGGGCTTTAGCTCCCTTGATTTCATGACTTTTCTCGGCGACCTTGAAGATACATTTGACGTGGAAATCGATGAAGACGAGATCATCAATATTCACACTATAGAAGACGCCATCAAGTACCTTGACAACCTGACAAGCTCTTCTGCATCGGTTTAACATTAAAAATCTGGGACGACGGAGTATGTCCCATTTTGCTTCACATAAAAGAAATGGAGATATGATATATGGAAGAAAATATTCTGGAAATTGTTGAAAAAAGCTGTCGGATACATAGAGATGTAATAGCTGTTAAATATCTGTCTCACAGAGAAATTATCGAAAAGAGCTACGGAGATCTGTGGGATGACATTCGCAAAACTGCTGTCATTTTGCGAAATAATGGTCTCTGCGGAACACATATTGCACTGGTGGGAAGCAGCTCTTATGAATGGATCTGCGCCTACATGGCTATACTTTTCACGGGAAATACGGCTGTACCGCTGGATGCAAACCTGTCTGCTCCGGAATTACATGAACTTCTGAATAGATCAGAATCAACTGCATTATTCTGCGGAGCATCCAGAAAAGATGTGATAACAGAACTGAAAGCAGATTGTCCTAGAATGAATGTTGTATTCACCATGGAAAAGAAAGTCGATATAGAGCGTCCGGAGGGTGCAGATTCAAATCCACAATTAGCAATTTTGTCATTTGAACAGCTCCGCAGCGAAATTACCATACCGGATGGCTTTGCATTTGCCGATCAGGATAAGGATAAAATGTGTACGCTTATGTATACCTCTGGAACAACAGGTAAAAGCAAAGGCGTCATGCTGTCTCAATTCAATCTCGCACAAAATGTTGAAAATGTATATGTAAATCTGGAACCTGGTGTAACTATTCTGAGCGTTCTGCCTATACATCACGCCTTCTGCCTTACAATGGAATGGATGAAGGGCATTTCACTGGGCGCCACTATCTGCATCAATGACTCGTTGCTCCACATGCTGAAAAACATGAAACGGTTCCAGCCTGTTGGCATGCTGATGGTTCCTCTCATGGTAGAAACCATCTACAAAAAACTCAAAGACGTCAACCCTCTCCTTCCTAAAAAGCTGGTTGCAAAGGAAGCATTTGGCGGTAAACTGGAATATATATTCTGCGGAGGGGCATATCTGGATCCTATGTATGTTACCGAATTCAAAAAATACGGAATAGACATACTCCAGGGATACGGCATGACTGAATGCTCCCCTGTAATTTGCTCCAACAATCACAGATACAACAGACCCGGATCCGTTGGCAAACTCCTGGACAACTGTGCTGTTCGTTTTGTCGATGAGGAAATTCAGGTAAAAGGCACAAGCGTCATGTCCGGATACTACGACATGCCAGACGAGACCGCAGAAGCTTTTCAAGACGGATGGCTCTGCACCGGAGATCTTGGTTATCTCGACTCCGATGGTTTCATGTATATAACCGGAAGGAAAAAGAACCTAATCATTCTGGCAAATGGTGAAAACATATCCCCTGAGGAACTGGAAGGAAAGCTTTCTGTAGAGCCCCTTATTTCAGAAATAGTCATTACCGGCGACGGCAACCATCTCACTGCTCACATATATCCAGATCAGGATTTTGTAGATAAGAAACATATGGATGCAGCTAGGACTTCTGAAAAATTGCAAAAAATTATTGATACCTTCAACAAAAACCAGCCAACATACAAAAGGATCTCGGCACTGGATATAAGAAAAGAGCCATTTGAAAAAAGTTCGACTAAAAAGATCAAAAGAAATCTCGTATAACAATAGACTCACACGCATTATTGTTGTAACATTGCTGTATTAGATAGCGACCAAACTGCACTACCAAGCTATGCAGCAAATAAAGGAGACAGCCATGATCAACTCAACCGATCCCCGATATGATAGAACTGAAAGTGACCTTCTAGATGCATTCAAGATACTTGCAGGTCAAAAGGCTCTGAACAAAATAAGCGTGTCCGAGATAACCAAACTCACAGGTGTGACCAGAAGCACATTTTACAACCACTACGAAGACATGCCTGCTTTCATCAATGCCATGGAAGACCGCATCGTCGATGAAATATTTCAGATCATGAATAGCTTCAAACCAGAAGGCAATCTTGAGATCTGCCACCAGTTCTTCAGGTCTTTATGTGAATACATGAAAGCAAATAGATTTCTCATGATCATCCTTGCCACACCTGAGGCTTATGATTTCGTGGAAAAGGCACTGACAATGTTCCACAGATACGTGCGATTAATTCTGGAAAAATCCAGCAAGACAGGCCTGGCCCAGGAGAAATACTCATACGCCGTAGCATACGCAATAGGCGGCGTGGTTGGTATCCTGCACAAGTTTGCGGTGGATAACTGTCAGGAAAGCAGCGACAAGGTGTCTGCTTTCCTGACAGAAGCGTTTCTGGATGGTATGAGACCGTATTTGGGGGTGTAGGCACGTCTCTTCAAAGTTGATGTTTCCCCACCTCTTCCCGTCATGCCTTTAAACAATTCCATTTTTGTCCCTATATCTCCGCTGATAATAGTCCATCGTTCGGTAATCGATCACGTCTTTCATCTGCTCTACAAACACCGGATTACCAACCACATCCTTAAGTTCATCCCTAAGAGCCAATACGCATCCATCTTTTTTGATGAAAAATCCTTTCCCGGACTCCAGAAGGAAATGAACCGGCATCTGAATTATCTTCTTTATGTGTTCCTTATCTGAAATAGCAATAAACCTTTCATAACTAATTTCTGATTCCAGGTCTTTCCAGTTGGTTCCAGTTGAAAATAATTCTTTCCAGCTATCCAAGAGCTGCTGCTCATTGACCTGCATGAGAACCTTTCCATGATTATAAAAAGCCATAAGCACCGGCATCTTATATACCTTTGACATGCTTGTATTCTCTATCAGACTGATAAATTCATTTCCTATTCCATGATAAATTTCTTTCTCACCATCAGACAGCTCGTTTATGCCATTCTTGAAATCCAAATATCTCTTGAAAGGATTTTCTTTAGAGTGTGTCACAGCCATCTGGTACACATCATCTTCAATATATGTAAACAGCTCCAACCTTGACGGCGCCTTTTCAAGCAGATCTTTAACTCTGAAATATTCATTTACAATCTTATCTTTCAGCTTCAATCGTTTCTTATCCATCTCAGAAAAAAGATCTATAAGTCTCATATCAAAATCTATCTGACAATCATCAGGAAAATCTGATCGGTCTGCCGGATCGTATGATCCTCGTTCTAATTTAGAACTGCCTGTAAGCAGATATCGAACACTGCCCGCTTTTTCATAATTGCCTATGAAGTCCAGTACGTCCAAATATTCCTTTCCTTTGCTTTTTCTCAGTCCTCGTCCAAGCTGCTGCAAAAATACAATTGGTGACTCGGTAGGTCTAAGGAACATAACCATATCTACAGAAGGTATGTCAACACCTTCATTGAACATATCCACGGAGAAAATCACACGTATTTCCCCATCAGTCAATTTCTTTATAGCCACTGATCTCTCCTCGGCATATTCACTGTTCGAATTACTGTAAACAGCAACCGACGGTATTCCCCTCTTACAGAATTCCTGCGCCATTTCCTCTGCATGTTCTCTGGAACAGCAAAATCCCAGAGCACGCTTTGAACCATATTTACGGTAATATTTGTAAATAAGATCATGTCTATATACATTACCTATGTAAGTTTCGTTCAGTTCTTTTTCATCATACTTGCCGCGTACTATATGAATTCCAGAATAATCCGTATCGTCATATATTCCATAATAATGAAATGGAACCAACATTCCCTTATTGATTGCTGACTTCAAAGAAATCTCATAAGGAACGTTATAATCACATATCTCATATATATTTTTACCATCCATACGTTCCGGTGTGGCGGTAAGTCCTAACAAAAATTCTGACTTGAAATATTCAACGATTCTTCTGTATTGACCATTTACCGAATGGTGAAATTCGTCCACCACTATATAGTCAAAATAGTCTCTAGGGAAATACTTATCATTCAGATATTCACTTCTTCCAAGAGTTGCAACGGATGCAAATATCACTGATTTATCCGTACTCTTTTCTGTGCCATCAAAGAATCCATAGTCATCCGAATTTCTTACATTGTGAAACGAGACTGCTGCCTGTTTCAATATCTCTTCACGGTGCGCCACGAACAGTACCCTCTCAAAACCTTTTGAATCAAATGCTGCAAGGTACGTCTTTCCAACTCCTGCTCGTGTCAAGGGCGTGAGGAGATAATTTTGAAAATTTTTTTATTAAAAAGCCTTTTCATAGATAGGTTTTACTCAGTTTTGGGATTCCGGATGTAATTGAATGCGGTAGCGAGTTATGACTCCCGCTTTATAATCACCTGAGTTACACCGCTATATTATTCATAATAACAAAATTCTTAAATACAGAATTAATTCCATGAATAATAATCTCTGTTCCCACATCCTCTTCTATTATTTGCTCTCCGAATCTCTTAGGTCTGTACCAATATTCACCGTCAGATATTTTTTCTAAATATATATAATCCTTTAACTCATTACAAAAAACTGCACTTTTATTTGACTTCATTTTGAAAACTAAACGATTATCCAATTCATATCCAACATCATGTAACTCTATCCAGCACTCCAAGCTATGGTCTTTTTTGTGCCTTTGTGCTAATAAACCTCGTTGTTCATTGATTCCACAAAACTTATATAAATCAATTCTTTTAACCATATACTGCATATAGTCCTTGATATCAATTTTTCGTTCAGATAACTTTGTAAGATTTACTAAATTATCTCCATCCCAAACCATAATATCATATATTGGTTTCTTATTATCCATACCTTCTCTTACATTTTTAATAATAACACTATCAAAACACCCTTTCTCAATTGCCCATTCAAGAATCTCATCTGTAGATACATATTTCGATTTGTACTTTTCAGTTGTACTTTGAATAAATTCATCATATAATTCTTTTGGAAAAAATCTATCTCTTTCCACCTTTATAGTATCATAATAATAAAAACCATCGTTACAAGTAGCATCGATAATTAACGGATGAATTGTGCAAATATTAGCTCGATATAATACCTTATTGCCATCAACACCTCCAGCATAACCTATTGCATCTACGATACTGTTACAAAAATAAACCCCATTCTTTATATTATTAATTTCACCTCCGCGAAAAAAACAAACGGTTCTCCTTCCGTATCCCTAAGTATTTCTTCTCCCGTTTTATTACGATGCCGCTTAAAATAATTTAGTAATTTCATTCAAACACCTCTCTCATCTATCAGCCACATCCCTTACCCAATAGTGATTATCAACCTTTCCCTTGGAAATAATATACTGTATTCTTTTATCTTTCTTATTGGATAATCTACTTAATATTGCAACTTTATTTTTATACACTTCATCATCCATTGCTTCTGATAAACGAGATAAAATCAATCCTTCGCAGTCTTGGTCCATTTTCATTATCTTAATCAATAATATGTATGCATAAAATCTCACTTCGCTGTTTTGGTTTCTACTGAATTCCAAAAGGGACTGAAGCATATACTTGCTATGCATTATTGATAAACCTATTTTTTCCGCTTCAGTTAATAAAGCATATAACACATTAAGTACTATAAGTATTTCCGAAGTGTCGTTCCTTGCAATACTAGCAAAGGTCTCTACTACGCTTAATTCATCAATCTGATTAGTAAAGATTTGCCAAAACCGAAAAGCCACTTGCAAGCTACTTTCATTGTATCCTCTCGTTAAAAAAATGTCTTTACCTTGTAAAAATACATCTACATTTTTATTTATCACTATGGTAGCTTCTCTAACACACTTTGCTGTAGGATACTTCATGAAAATAATTGTTATCAGCTTCCATGCATCCACTTTACTTTCCAAAGTCTGCCTCTCTGCTCTAAGTGTTACTAATGTAGCATTTAACACTTTACTTATTTCTTTTACAGGCACCTTGACTTTTCCTAAAACAAGAATGTTTTCTATTGTTCTATATGGATTCGAAGCATATCCACTATAACACCCACCCTTGCCTTGTGTTTCATTTTGTTCTTCTATGCTCTTTATTAATCTATCAATATGAGCGTTTGTATCTTCTAAATCATGTTCAAAAACGTTTAAACTATACTCATTTTTATAAAAATTTTGAAATGTGTTCTTAACTGCTTCGTCCAATATGTCAACATCATCTCTCTGCAATCTTATATTTTGAATCGCCGAAGGAAGTCTGTAACATATTTTAGCTATTTCTTCATCATTAACGCATTTCAACAGCCAGGAAACATATTGCTCTATATCCGAATCATTTATCTTTTCAAAACGAATCCTACTCAGAACCCCAAATACATCGTCATACCATCTTTTTAAGCCTTTCTCAAAAATAATATAAGATAATTCAAAAAATTCTTTTGTAGGTATCCTATACTGATTCTTTTCCATCGCTGATAAATATGCTTTAGAAATCAAATCTCCAGCATATTGTTCCTCTGTCCATGTAATAAATTCCGACTTTAAATCCGTACATAATTTTTCATACTGACTATCATTAAAATATGCTCCAAAAAATCCGAGCAATAAACACGAGGAATGAATCCTTCTATATTTAATTTTCATATTTGATACAGCAACCAGCCAGTCGCTAATATCCTCCGAAGTTACATTATCTGTACATATACCATATGATTCTATAAATTTCGATAATTTATTTTCTTCCCCCACCAAAAGTAACAATTTGATTGTTGTGGATAATAATTTATGTTCCCTATACTGTAAACAAAGTCCTTGTAAATATGAAGCGATTTTCTCTCTAATCATAACCGTATGAATTATCGAACCATATAGCAAAGCCGCAACATAAATATCCACAAGTTGATCCAATATATAATCAACTCCGCCAAATCTTACTGTAAATGGTGATTCAATTGCATTCTCCAGTAAACCCTTTGCAACATTTTCATAAAAATTACTCGAAAACCGGTCTACAACTGGAAAGAAAACCGGTTCATCGCTTTCATTAATTACGTCTTGTCCCTTTGGCAAAGACTCAACAATATTATCTGTTTGATTACTTACAACTGTCATATTTCTTAGATCAATCGCAATATCATTTACAAACCAACGTGGTATCTTTTTTGTCGCCAAAGATAACTCTAATGCCTTAACCAAAGTTGCAATTGTTTCTTTTATTTCACCCTTCCAATATGCCTCCATTGCATCCATTCTAAGCATTATGGCTTTTTGTAAATTACCTGGCTCATGCATATCCTTAACATATCGTTTAACTCCTTCAAAATCAATGTCTTCTATGGTTTTGTTCCCTAATATAACCCCAAACAAATCACTACATAATCTATCAAAGGTGTTTATCTTCTTAGGAGATTCCTGTCCAATTGAAACTTCACAATTAAGAACCCATTTTGTATAATTACAGCCTTTATAAGCACCTTTATTTAATATAGTCCGAATATCACTCATTGCATTCTCAACCGTGCTATCATCATCCGCTTCAGAATCAATACTCTCAACCTTTGCATTACAATAACTCAAATACGTATCAATAATGTCATTTATCACACTTTCATATGCAATTTCAGGAAACTTTGCAAACTGAGAAATCACTTTAAATTTCTCCCCATTTGGCATGCCTATTATTTCTTTCTGTAGTTCTGTCGCTTCCTTTTCATTCTCATCACAAAACAGAAAGATACTTTTCTTTTTTAATTCCCTTCCTCGCTTTACCTCTTTCATTGTACCTTCGCCAATTCCGTCTTTGTTATCAATGAGAAATACAATAATGTCAGACCTTTCAAGTCTTCTCATATACGAAGTTACTACATCGCTCGTTTTCGCACCATCTTCCTCAAACATATATACTTCACACATACCAGTTTCCAAAAGCAATAATCTCAACGATTCTCTAACTACTGTATATCTTCCACCACAATTAGAACTTATAAATATAGTCACCTTTTCTTTAAATCTTGTACCTTGCATTTTTTTCTCCTGCTTCTGAACCCAGATTATCATAAGCCATGTACGAAAATTCTACCACCGCGCACTTTGGGGACGTTCCTTCTGTCACGAAGAGTGTCACCTGTATTGAAAAGAGTCCCTCTGTCACAAGGTGTGTCACCTGTCTTAATCGTGACACGGGGACACTCCTCGTTACAAAAGAAACGTCCCCTATGCTTAATTGCTTAATAGATACTTATTGGATACTACTGGATACTTATTGAACACTTTGTATCCAGTAAATGGCTGCCAGCATCCATTAAATGACCGATTATATCTATTAATGCATTTCTTTTTACTTCTTTTTACTTGTCATCATTAAATATATATTTTGTACCAGGTCCACTTCCTGTTTTTCTCAAAATATTATTCTGAATCATCTTATCTAGCAACTTACGTGCACCTGCGCGTGTTTTATATTCACACAATACCATCGCTTCTTGCGTTGAGATGCTTTCATGGCTTTTAAGATAAAGCATTACTCTTTGTTCTTTATTCATGTTACTTATTTCATTAGTTTCTGTTGGTTCTACCTGTCTGCCTGTCTGTAAATATACAGCCCTCGGAATGTATACTACCTGTCCAACCTCCAGCTTTAATGTAACCCTGTCATTACGCTCCGAAAAATCAAATTCCGGCTTCTTCCAATTTTGCTCTGCCCATGCAGTCATTATCTTATCTACGCCACTTCCGGCGCGCTCACCGACATTAACAAATCCAAACATCTTTAAAATATTAGGATTTCGAGGATCGCTATTGCCTCCGACATAAAACTCCTCTTTTGTTACCCTGATAGTACCAGGATTTGAAATGCTAAGTTCTTTACCCTTTTTAACAACAAGAATTCCTCTTCTGCCATAATAATTTGCATGTGACAACGCATTTGCCAGTGCTTCTTCCAAAGCATCATGAACATCAACTCTGTCCACTCGATACCCATGTCTCCCATATGCTCTCAGGAAGCCCACCAATTGCTAGCTTACATTCTCTCTCATGATCTTCGCCAAGGTTCAATTTATTTAATATTTCCTGTTTCATCTAAATAAGACCTCCTGAACTTTTCTTCCCTGTAAGAAGCTAATTCTGCATCATCATCAACAACCGATCCTTTTTTTCGCAATTGTTCAAGTCTTGTTAAAGCTTCCTGTCTTTCATCATTAGAATTATCCATACATCTTCCCCTCATATTATGTCGTTTTTCATTCATTAGTCTCATTGGTCATTATATCATATCAACTAATAAAAATGAATTATGGAACAAGTGACAAGCAGAAAAAACACAGCACCATATAGATAACTACCCCTCATCTACATAGTGCTGTGTTCTGATTTTATATTTAATATCTTTCCCGACTAACGCCGTTTAAAAAAACACCATCTGCATTTTGAAAAAACACCAATTAATCGCCACCAAATCATAAAATTACAGAAAATCACATCATATTACATACATTTATGTCTTTATTGATATGTAACGCATTTGGCTTAAATCCTCAAGTTTTATGCGGTCTCACCAGCTCCTACTCCCACTTATAAGGCGTGAGCTGATATACGTAATAATTGAGCCAATTCGCATACAAAGTATTCGCGTGGCATCTCCACTTCTTCACTGGTTTCTTTTCAGGGTCGTTGTCTGGATAATAGTTCACCGGAATCTGTGGATTAAGGCCCTTGCCGAGGTCTCTGTGGTACTCCTGGTCAAGGGTCAGCACGTCATACTCAGGGTGTCCTGTGACAAATATGTTCTTGCCGCCGTCACCGATTATGAGATACGGGCCGGCCACGTCTGACTCGGCTACGATCTCAAGGTGCTCGTTGTTTACAATGTCCTCCTTGGACACACCGGTATATCTTGAGTGTGGCACATAGAATACATCGTCGAAACCGCGGACTAGCGGTGTTCTCTTGTGGAAGGTGTGATGTTCGTATATGCCTGACAGTTTCTGCGGAAGGTCGAACTTCTGCACACCGTATCTGTAGTAGAGTCCCGCCTGGGCACCCCAACAGATATGCATGGTCGATGTGACATTTGTCTCGGACCAATCCATGATCTCGCGGAGCTCGTCCCAGTAGTCAACATTCTCAAAGTCCATCTTTTCAACAGGTGCTCCGGTTATGATGAAACCGTCCCATTTGCGGTTCTTTACGCTGTCAAAATCCTCGTAGAATCTGTCAAGGTGTCCCTTTGTCACGTTCTTGGACTCGTAGGACATGGTTCTAAGAAGCGTGATGTTCACCTGAAGTGGGGTGTTTGACAGGCTTCGCATGAGCTGCAGCTCTGTGTCCTCCTTCAGCGGCATGAGGTTGAGTATCAGAATGTCAAGGGGTCTTATGTCCTGGCTGTGCGCCCTTCCTGTTCCCATGACAAATATGTTCTCGTCCTCCAATGTTTTCTTAACCGGCAGATCATCATCTATTCTTATCGGCATCTCTATTCATTCCTTTCCATTTACTGCTTATCCAAGCAAACATGCAGCAGCACACACCAAGTAATCTACTGCAGTTACCCTACTGTCCAATCAATTCTAAGAAATTCTCCTCAGATATGATAGGCACATCAAGGCTTTTCGCCTTCTTGTTCTTGGATGATGTGGAATTCACATCGTTATTTATAAGATATGAGGTCTTGGCAGATACAGAACCTGTAACCTGACCTCCTCTGCTCTCTATCAGTTCCTTGAGCTGATTTCTGTTGTCAAAATGGGTGAGCGAACCGGTTATGACGAACACCTTGCCCGCCAGATCCTGCTCTGTATCAGATGTCTCATCCACAAATGTCAGCTCAGCCATCAACCTATCTATGATAGCACAATTCTTCTCATTTTCAAAGTATCTGACTATATCCTCTGCTATGACCTGACCGATTCCGTCTATCTCAACGTAGGCTGACACATCTGCCTTCTTCATGGCATCCATATCATTTGCAAAATGCTTTGCCATGAGTTTGGCTGTCGCCTCTCCGACATTTGCAATGCCGAGACCATTGACAAGGCGCCACATATTTGTCTGTCTGGATGAATCCACCGCAGCCACCAGCTTGTTGTATGACTTCTCACCAAATCCCTCGAGTTCCACTATATGGTCTTTGTGAGCCTCAAGCTTATACAGATCAGGAAGCTCCTCCAGTATCTTCTCGTCTATGAACTTCTCTATGGTTGCCTCTGAGAGTCCGTCTATGTTCAACGCATTTCTGGACACGTAGTGTGAAAATGACTTGAGTTTCTTGGCAGGGCAGAACTGATTTGTACAATAAAGAGTCTCAACTCCAGACGCAGCACCGCCTTCCTCCCTCACGATCTCAGTCTCACCGCCACATGCAGGACACGCAGCCGGTATGACCACGTTACCGCTCATGGTTAGATTCCTTGCAATCTGCGGAATGATCATATTCGCCTTGTACACTGCAATCTCATCACCTTCGCCAAGTGCCAATGACTTAAGTATGCTGACGTTGTGTATGCTGGCACGGCTGACTGTTGTTCCCTCGAGCTCCACCGGGTCAAATACAGCAACCGGGTTGATGAGTCCGGTTCTTGATGGACTCCACTCCACATAGCGTAGATGGGTGATTGCCTCCTCATCCGCCCACTTAAATGCCATGGCATTTCGCGGGAACTTGGCTGTGGTTCCCAGGCTTCTTCCGTATGCCAGATCATCCAGCATTAGTACCAGACCATCCGATGGGAAGTCATTCTCTGTTATCTTCTCAGAAAATTCTCTCACCTTACCTGGGAGTGATGCCGAATCAGTCAGGTAATGTTCTACCACGGTAAATCCCTGCTGCTCCAGCCAGTCAAGCTGATATTCAAATGAATTGTGAAAATCCACATCCTCGCCATCTACCAAGTTAAAAGCAAAGAAGTGTACATTTCTCTCTTTTGTTATCTTGTTATCGAGCTGTCTCACTGAACCACTGCACAGATTCCGTGGGTTCTTGTATTTGGACTCCGCATCCGTTATCTTCTCATTTATCGCATTGAAATCCGAGTATTTGATGACAGCCTCGCCTCTGATCGTCAGCTTGCCCTTGTACGGGATGTGATGAGGTACATTTGCAAATACCTTCGCATTGTTCGTGATGACCTCGCCTATCTCACCATTTCCACGGGTGACAGCTTTTATCATCTCTCCGTTCTCATATGTGAGAACAACGGTGAGTCCGTCCATCTTCCAGGATATTACACCCTTCTGCCCGCCAAGCCATGAAGCAAGGGCACCTACATCCTTTGTCTTGTCAAGTGAGAGCATTGGATGCTCATGGGCCTCCTTCGGCAGCTCACTGACGACCTCATATCCTACCTTGACTGTCGGGCTGTTGCTCATGACCATCCCGGTCTCTTTCTCCAGCGCGCACAGCTCATCGTACAGAGCATCATATTCCAGGTTGCTCATGATCTCTGTATCTTCCATATAATATTTCTTTGCAGCATCGTTGAGCTGCTTTACAAGTTCTTTAATTCTGGCTATCTTACCGTTATCGTTATTCCCACTTATATCCTTATTTTGTTGGATATTATCGGTGTTACTCTCATTAATATTTTCATTGACATTTCCACTAATATTTTCCATGCACACCCCCCGGCAGATACTGCCTCATAAAATCCTATATACACTCTTCCTATCACAATTTAGCACATTCTATCCAAATATATATTTACCTGTATAAACTAAACTATCCAATTAACTCTTACTATCCATGATTATCAGAACATACAGATCACTATACTAATTACTCGTTTTTTCAAATAATCTGACAAACTAATCCACACTTTCTACTACATCCCAACTATCCTTCTCAGCTCTGCCTCTTCCTCGCGGCTGAGCTCCCTGAGCTCCCCGGGTCTCATATTGCCAAGCTTTACGTTGCAGACCCTGACTCTCTTCAGATTCACTACCCTGTAGCCCAACGCATCACACATTCGCCTGATCTGTCTGTTGAGTCCCTGCGTCAGCACTATCATAAACGACCTGTCATCTATTTTCCGCACCTTACATTTCTTTGTCACTGTGTCAAGTATCGGAACTCCGTCTGACATCTTTCTGATAAAGTCCTCTGTTATCTCACGGTTCACCCGCACCCTGTATTCCTTCTCGTGATTGTTCACCGACTTCTGAATCGCATTTGACAGATCGCCGTCATTTGTCAGGAGAAGCAGTCCCTGGGAGTCCTTATCCAGCCTTCCCACATACTGAAGCCTGATCGGATAATCTATGTGATCAAATATATTGTCAGGATCCTCTTTGCTCGCCGTACAGGTAAGTCCTATCGGCTTATTATATGCCAGGATCACTGCCCTATCCTTCTGCTGAACCTTTTTACCCATGAAAGCCACCACATCCCCAGGCATGACCTTCTGTCCCATGACAGCCCGCTCTCCGTTGATCGTAACCTTTCCATTTTCTATATGTGTATCTGCAGCACGCCTTGAACATACACCGGCCTCGCTGAGATATTTGTTAAGTCTTATTCCATCTGCCATAATCGTTCCTCTGTTATGATTTTACTGTATTAATACATATTTCTTATTCTGAATCTCGGCCAGCATCTAACGTATCAGCCAGATCAAGGTCAGTATATTTCTAATGAATATGCAGAGATATCATAACATTTATTTGTCCCTTTGTGAACCTAGCAGATTTACTAATAAAGCCGCAGTAAAGTTTCAGTTAAATTTTTTTAATAAAATCCTTGATTTTTTTTATCATTTAATGTATAGTAAAGCAAACGCAAAGGTGTGTTTCTTAGGAAACACACCTTTTTTTATTTTAAGAAAAGGAAGTGCATAGTTATGGATATCATCGACAGAAAAATAATTCATCTTTTACAGGGCAATGCCAGAACACCACTCAAATATCTGGCAAGCAAAGTCTTCCTTTCTTCGCCGGCAGTTTCAGCAAGAATTGAGAGATTGGAGAAAGCAGGCATCATAACAGGATATCATGCAAGTGTTGACCATGAGGCTCTTGGCTATCACATAACAGCTTTCATCCACATGGCACTTGATCCAAAACAGAAGCCAACATTTTACCCATTCGTTGAAGCCTGTCCAAATGTGCTTGAATGCAACTGTGTGACCGGCGCACATTCTATGCTCATGAAGGTTTGTTTTCCAAACACAATGGATCTCGACTCATTCATAGGCCAGCTCCAGAGATTTGGAAGTACTGAGACTCAGATTGTATTCTCCACTCCCGTCCCGACCAGGGGTGTAGTGATCGATACAGATGAACTCGATTCCTCAGAGGCAATATAAAACATGACTTTTTGACCTACGAACCGTTTTATCTGAAATAAGAAAAAGTGAAAAAATACAGACTCTCTATGAAGTCACTATCTCACCTCAGATATGGTAAGAAATGCATCTATAGAAGAGTCTGTATTTTTTTACTCATACATATCCTGAAACTTTTTCAATGTACTATCATGCTTGCTGAGATAATCATTGTTCTCTTTCACATGCTTATATATATCCTGTATAAAATCCGAAGCTCCAATATCGTTGATATATGCCTGTTCCTCATCAGACAAGCTGGAATTGTTGATCTTGTAACTTCCATCATCCTGCTTTGTGACATAGAACGACCGAATGTCCAGTGGATTGCTGTTCACATCCTTTATTGTGAGATTTGACAGCTCATATATGATATATGAATCGGACGTATACCCCGGCACCATGTAACACGTGGTCCTGCCATATGCAGTTATATACTGTGCTGCAATCTCCACACTTGTCATATCGTTAAATTCTTCCGGATCAGTTACAAGTCTCTGAAGAGTTGCCTGATCAGCCTTTGTTCTGGCAAGCAGATAATTACCTATGAGCTGATTTATCTCATCTATGTTGCACAGGCTGTAATTCGCCCCTGCTGGAATATCTATATTCACTGTGTTGTCACGCCCAGTCACATCCTCCGATATGATGGTCTTATTTATAAAGAAGAGGTACACATATACGCCAAGCAATATCACCAATACTATCCAGAGCGCTGCCAGGGTCTTTCCTGATATGCCAGTTTGTCTGCGTCTGGCAGTTTTTTTCCTTCTTCTGCCGCTTGTCACCTCGTCAGCATAATAGTCGTCATCATCCAGATCTTCATCATCAAACATATCTCCCGTGTCAGGTGCCTCATCCATGTCCTCTGGGTCATCTATTACATAATCCTCGTAAAGTCTCTTCTTTACCGGATTTTTATGCTTCTCATTTTTATCTGAAGATTCAACATCAGCATCATCAAAGTCGTCAGATCCGCCAGCATCTATATCATCAAACCCGCCACTCTCTCTAGTATCTGGCTCATTATCATCTGAATCGCCGTCAGCTCCTCCATCATCCAGTTCTGATGAGTCATCACTTTCGCCAGCATCTGATTCATCATCGACATCATCCATATCGTTGCCGACCTCATCATCACCGCCGTCCTCACCATCCAAGCCGTCGCCATCTTCATCGTCCAGGCCGTTATCATCAGAATCGTCCAGCGCATCATACAAATTCTCAGCATCCAACCCTGATGCTCCGGCTTCTCCTACGACTTCCATGTTCTCTATATTCTCTTTTGTTTTGTTCTTCTTCCTCTTCATTTCTGTCTTCCTCTACGAAATTCTTCTTGTGTTATACCACTTTTACATGGAATATAAAATCCCGCTTTCACAAAAAAAGTAAAAAAAAACGTACCAGGGCGGAGTCGAACCGCCCGTCATGGCTCCGGAGGCCATTGCCGTATCCGATTGGCTACTGGTACACTGTTGGTATGATACTACAAAATTTTGGCTTTGGCAACCGTCGTTTCATTTCAGGAAATGCAAAACGTACACGTTCATTTTAATAAAATGCAAAAATATATAAGGCGCACTCCCCAATTTATGAAAAGCACACCTTATATCTATTATACGCTTAGGAAATTTCCCTTTTGCATTTATTACATTGTTACCGTCACAAACTTTACAATGAAGAGGATCGCAATACATGTTACTACGATATCCTTCTTTGTGTACTTACCTGTGAAAAGTGAGATAAGAACGTATGTTATGGCTCCAAGACCGATACCATTTGAGATTGAGTAAGTAAGTGGCATCATAAGGAATGTTACGAAAGCAGGAACTGCTGAACGCATGTCTTCCATATCAACCTTCGCAAAGTTCTTAGCCATGAGAACACCTACAAATATGAGTGCCGGAGCTGTTGCACATGATGGAACAACAGTTGCTACAGGGCTGAGAAACAGACATATTGCAAAGCAGATAGCTGTGACTAAACTTGTAAGGCCTGTTCTACCACCAGCGGCTATACCAGAAGCTGACTCTACAAATGTAGTACATGTTGAAGTACCAAGAAGGGCACCTGAAACAGTACCGATAGAATCACACATCATACACTCATTAAGCTTCATAGGATCGCCCTTCTCATCAAGCATATTTGCCTGGGAAGCGGCTCCATATAATGTTCCGATGGTATCAAACATATCAACAAGACAGAAACTTACCACAAGCATGATTGCTGAGAACACACCACCGATGTACTCGGCTGAGAAAGCGTCCTTCCATGCCTGTCCCTGGAATACTCCGAGGAATCCTACTGAACCAAAATCCTTGAATGACTGTCCAATTGATGAGAAATCAAACTCAGGAGTCTGAAGCATCAGAACATAATACAGAACAGTTGATGCAATAATTCCTATGATAATATTTCCCTTTACATTAAGCTTTGCAAGAATCGCAATGATTATAAAACCAACAAATGCAACTATAGGAGGGGCTATCTGTGCCATGATCTCCTTAGCTGAACCACCATTTGAAATTACTCCGTGGAAATCGAAAAACTGAACAAATGTGTATGGGTTGTCCTGAATAAGCGATGCATTCTTCAGTCCGATAAGTGCTATAAACAGACCAATGCCAGCAGGTATTGATTTCTTGAGGCACTCAGGCATTGCAACTGCAATATACTTTCTAAGTCCTGTAACTGAAAGAATCAGGAACACAAGACCTGATACAAGAACTATTACGAGACCCGCCTGATAACCTCGGATTGCACTTACACCTGCAAATGCAGCTCCAGCTACAAAAATAGTACAGAAAAATGAGTTAAGTCCCATTCCACAGGCCTGTGCAAATGGCATATCAGCAAAAAATGCCATCAAAAGTGTACCGACGATAGCCACCAATATAGAAGCTATAAATACAGAATTCCATATTGTACCGAGCTCTCCTGCCATATCTGGCACTAACTCGGCCAGCCAGCCCTTACTGCCCTCTGCTGCAACCTGATTTGGATTGACCAGAACGATGTACGCCATAGCAAAGAATGTTGTAAGACCTGCCATGATCTCAGTCTTAATAGTAGACCCCCGCTCTGAGATTTTGAAGAATTTGTCCATAATGCTCTCCTTTTCTCTTTTTAGTATAATATAAACAAATACTTTCACATTCTATATCATTTCCTCATACTTTTTCAACTATAATTGTAAAAAATATAAATTTTTTCTAAATTTTCCCACAAATCAACAATATTATTCAGACAATTTAAAGCGGCAGTCCCACTTTGGAACTGCCGCACTGCATATACTACATAGAATCTCTACGTAATTATTTTATAATACTCTTAACTACACCCTTTACAACTCTATATCTCACCTTTGATACTATCACAATTCCTGTAGTTTTATATGAAATTCTTCCATTTCTTACATAATATCTGACACCTGACTTAGGGCTCTTTACAACTGCTGTAAGGCTGCTCTGGAACACGCCTTTCTTAACATAGCACTGATTGCCAGAAGCTGGATTCTTCACAAATCCTGTATATGCAGTCTGTATGATTCCTTTTTTTACGTAATAGATCTTACCTGTCACGCTGCTCTTTGCAAGTCCCGTCTTACCCGGCAGAAACAGTCCCTTGTAGCTGTAACACTGCTGTCCATTTCCATTTTTTACAAAGCCTGTGTATGCAGTATATATAACACCATTTCTCACGTACCATACATTACCTGATTTGCCGCTCTTTACAAGGCCCTTGTAGGCAGCCTGAACAACTCCGTCCTTTACATAGTAGTTGAGCTTGTCCTGCTTTACAAAACCTGTATACTCTGTCTGAAAAACGCCATTTACATAGTAGTAAGTAACTCCATCCTCTGTGATAAGACCATTTTTAGCCTCATCCGGATTTGGACCTGGATTCGGTGTTGGTATGATGTCTGCATCTTTGTAGAGATATGCATCATCCCATGTTCCCCATGCACCGCCTGTGGCTGTAGCTCTCATTCCTACCATAACTTCAGTTGTCTCATTTACAACAAATCTTATTTCAGGATGCTGCCATACCTTCCAGTCATCAGGAACTGCTGAAACAGATGCAAGATCTGTATCTCCAGATTTTGCATAAAGCTCATATACGTCATTTTCTCCATTTGCACCGCCCTGAAGATATGCATTGAAAACATACTCTCCCGGTTCAAGCGTGATGGTCTGATATACGTCATATGTAAAATCTGATGCATAGTAGTAATGTCCGCAGTATTTTCCGTTTCTGAAATCCTCATTTGTCTTGATTGCAAATCCCTTGCTGCCATCTGCGATATTCCAGCCCTCGTTTCCTGACTCAAATCCAGAATTTACGAGCAGGTTCTCCTTTAATATGGATACATTGCACTGAACTTCCACTGTCTCATCATTTACTGTTATCGTTCCATTTACCGTGCATGTTCCAGCGCCATTGTTTTTAACCTTCTCAAGAGCTCCATCCTCCCATGTGATATCCACGCTCTCAGAATTGCCATCGTTGTAATTTATTGTCGCTGTCTTTGGCAGTGCCACATTCTCGATATCTGTTATCTCTATCTCAACATCATTAACTGATATTGAAAGCACCTCTCTCTTAGTCTTTGTTCCTGTATGTACATAGGCAAATGTCTTGAGTGACTCAAGTGGATGTCCTGTGAAATCAAACAGAGCCTGGTTGTCAACCGCTGAACCGCCGTACCACTTGCCGGCATCTTCTTCATCATACTCTCCAGCGTATGATGAAGCCCAGCCTGAACCGTATTTCTCCCATGCTTCCTTATTTGCTGCGAGCACATCTGCTGCGTTTTCTGCAGATGAATCATACACATTTACCGGAATCCATGCAGGCTCCCAGTAGAAGACACCAATTCCTGAAGAACCTGTATTCTTTACTGCTTTTATAACGGAGCTTATCTCATTTGCCTGCCCCTGAACTGATAAATCATAAGTTGTAGAATCATCTTTACCTTTTCTGACAGTATTTTCATGTCCGTCTCCATCATCCAACGTGTATACCCACGATGTCTCTGCAACCATTACAAGCTTGCCATATGTGTCTGCCACATTCTTGAGAACCGATGTGAGGTTATCCGGTGTGCCGTGCCATACCGGGTAGTAAGATGATGCAAATACATCATAGTCTACTTTATATGTATTAAGATATCCCGCAAATCTTGCATAGTTACCACTTCTCTCTGGATTTGTGAAATGAATGGCAACAAGAATGTTCTTGTTGATATCCCTTACAGCCTTGCTTCCGGCACTGAATATCTTTGCCATATTTGCCCAGCTTGTCTCACCACATATTCCATTTGTAGTCTCATTACCGATCTGCACCATCCCCACATCAACACCTGCTGCAAGAAGAGTCTTGAGGCTTTCTGATGTATACTGCTCAACTGCTGCTACCTTTTCATCAAGTGTAAAGCCTGACCAAGCCTTAGGCACCTGCTGTTTGCCAGGATCAGCCCAGAAATCTGAGTAGTGGAAATCCACAAGAAGCTTTATACCTGCCGCTGTGGCATACTGTCCGATCTTTTTAGCAGTCTCAATATCATTGTCACCACCACCGTATCCATTACCATCTGCGTCATATGGATTGTTCCATACACGGACACGGACATAATTTACACCGCAGCTTGCAAGGAACTTAAAGTATCCAATATCATCAAGTTCTTTGCCGTCGAAATCATAATACTTAACGCCGCTGTTCTTCAGGGATACGTAAGATGATACATCCACACCTTCTATAAATTCCTGTTTCTCTCCATTTAAATCAGTGTATGTAAGATCTTTGATACGGTCAACATATATTCCTGCCTCCACAGGCTCCACTGTATCCGAGTCATCCTCCGTAAGCTTATATAGCTTAACATTATCTATCTTGCCCCAATATCCACTGGCAAGACTTCCCGTGAATGAAATACTGACATCTGTTGTATCTTCAAGAACAAATTCCTCTGTCTCATTGGTAGTCCATGCATCCCATCCGGTCGTAGCTCCAACAGCCTGCTTCTTACCTGCAACAGAAACTGTAAGGCCTGTATCCTGAGCATCCCCCTCAACATCATATTCAAGCTTGTAAGTTCCTGCCGGAACAGACGCAATAGTCTGTGTAATGCTGGCATCGGACGAATCAGAAGCCCATATGTTCAGATAATATGTAGTATTTACATTGCTTCCACCATTTTTTACCACAAGTTCAGCTCCGGATCCGGGATCTAACGTCCAATCACTGCTGTCTCCTGTCTCAAAATCACCATTTGCTACCATAAATGTATCAACCCAGCTCTCAGCAGCCTTCGCTTTTATAAGTGAAGTACCCGATCCGAAAATCTGTCCTATAACAAGCGATCCTGCGAGAACCGCACAGCCGATCTGTTTTGCAATTCTCTGTCTTCTCATATATGCCCTCCTAATAATGTGATGATTTGCAGACGCATTCCTGTGCGCTTCGCGCGGCTTCTGCATTACCACAAGGGATCCTCCCGCCTTAAGGGCGGGCCCCTCCTTGTGATATGTTGTGGAGCAGACGCATTTCTGTGCGCTTCGCGCAGCGTCTGCATTATCACAAGGTATCCTCCCGCCTTAGGGGCGGGCCCCTCCTTGTGATATGTTGTACAACAGTTGCGCAACCGTTTGTTCTTTAGCATTATATTAACATATTATGTTTATGGTTACTATGTCGCTTGTAGACAATCTTTTTGCAAATTAATTATGCATTTTAACTATATCTAAGCGCAACTTGAGCGCAATTTGTGTGGAACATTATGCGCAACTCAGTAATATAATGTTATTTAAATTAAAATGTGCACAACACTATTCAAAAAACTCATACAATCATGTATTCCCAATATTTTTAATCATAACCCTGAACAAAATAAAAGCTCTGCCGACAGATACGCAGTGTATCTGACAGACAGAGCTGTTTTTATTATGGCAGGCTACATTATGATCTTGAATGTTATATATCCTTTTTCATCGCATACTGCCGTGATTTTTCCTTTATGTGATTCAACTATTGATTTTGCAAGTGATAATCCTATACCAGATCCGCCAGTCTCCGAATTCCTCGAACTGTCTGGTCTGTAGAAACGTTCAAACAGAACCTTCTGATCCCCAGCTTCCATTCCATCTGTCAGATTACGCAGCACAAAGCATATCTTACGTCCGTCCCGTTTTAAGGATACGTCAACTCCGGCATCCCCAACAGCATATTTCATGGCATTGTCAACCAGAATACTTATGAGCTGCCTTATTGAATTCTCATCAAGTCTTGAAAGGGCAACCATCTGATTTGTAAGCGACGTGAGCCTTTTCACCTGATCCCTTGTATTCTTTGTCCACTCACTCTCACCGCTCATCATCTCTATAACTTCTGTATTTGCATCAATTATTGTAAGCGGAGTCTTAATCTCATGACTTGCATCTGTTATAAACCGTTTCTGTTTATCATAACTCTCAGCAACAGGTCTGAATATCTTCTTTGACCAGAACAACACAAGCAAAAAAACAACAGTTATTGTGCTTCAATATAACCTGAAGTGCACTTGAAAGTGCCTTTTCATCCTCAACAAGAAGTAATCTCATACCATCATCTCCGTATCTATTTGAATATAATCTATTATATCTGTCAAACTTAAATATAGCTTAAATCAGCTTATAAACTTAAATGAGCTTATAAAACAGGATTATAATCTGCCAGAATTCCATTTATATATCTTGTGTAATTCTGCCTGTATATATTTTTCTGTATATTATATAAAGCATATTTTTTTATTATAACACAGGCAGATAGTGTTTCAATCAAAGAAAAAACCTTAGATACCCGAAAAATCAGGTATCCAAGGTTTTCTCTTCTAGATATATTATTAATCATTCAAAATATGAACATACGAATTATTATACGTTCATCTGCTTAGCAACCTCAGCTGCAAAGTCTTCGTTCTTCTTCTCCATACCCTCGCCAACTTCGAAACGAACAAACTTAGCGATTGAAAGGCTCTTGTTTACTGACTCAAGGTACTTAGCAACTGTCTGCTTTCCATCCTCAGCCTTAACATAAACCTGATCAAGAAGACTGATCTCCTTAACCTGCTTTGAGATACGTCCCTCAACAAGGCCACTGAAGATCTTATCTGCAACGATAGCATCCTTATCAGCGATAGCAAGCTCTGCAAGCTGTGCCTTAGCCTCCTTTGAAAGGAAGTTGAATAAGAAGTTCATGTTGCTCTTCTTCTCTTCGTAGATAGCTACATCCTCAGCGCTCCATACTCCGTCAACAGCCTTTGCGATAAGCTTGTTAAGGATTGGCTTTGGAAGTGTGTCAGGTGCGTTTAATGCGCTGTCAACTGTGATCTCCTTAAGCTTAGCCATAGAGTCTGCTGAAATATCAGATCTACTAATGTACTGTGGGTTCATAGCTGCGATCTGCATAGCAACGTTCTTGAGTGCTTCCTTAGCAGCGTCATCGTTTGCGCCAACACCAGCAACGAGAACACCGATTCTACCATTGCCATGTAAGTAGTCAACAACTACATCACCTGTAACCTTCTCAAATCTACGGAATGATAACTTCTCTCCGATTGTTGCAGTCTTGTCAACAAGCTCTTCCTTAAGACCATTCTCTCCAAGAAGTGCCTCAACATCCTCTCCGTCCTTGCCACCAACGAGTGATGAAGCAAGTGCCTGATCAGCTATCTGCTGAACAAATGTCTGGAATATCTCATTCTTAGCAACGAAATCTGTCTCTGAGTTTACCTCAACAACAACACCTGTTGTATCGTTTACTGCTGCACGGCAGATACCCTCTGCTGCGATTCTGCTTGCCTTCTTCTCAGCCTTAACTGCACCACTCTTACGAAGTACATCTACTGCTGCTTCCATATTACCATCAGTCTCTGCAAGTGCCTTCTTGCAATCCATCATACCGGCACCTGTGAGCTCTCTTAACTCTTTAACCTGAGCTGCTGTGATTGCCATCTTATTTTACCTCCAAATTTGAAAATTGACACATCATAATAATGATCATGTCGTTTTATTTAAGCCATTCAGCCTGTATATGTCTCTTTAAAAGTCACGGGATAATACTTTTTATTATATTACCCCGTTACCTTTTATAATCATTTATTACTTATAATCAATGATGATCAAATATCAACTACAGATTACTCCTCTGTAGCCTCCTCAGCCTCTGCCTCATCTGCTGAATCAGCGTCAACGCCCTGCTGAGCCTCGATAACAGCGTCTGCCATCTTTGAAACGATAAGCTTTACAGCTCTGATAGCATCGTCGTTACCAGGAATTACATAATCAAGCTCCTCTGGATCACAGTTTGTATCAGCGATACCAACAAGCTTAATTCCAAGTGACTGAGCCTCCTGGATACAGATTCTCTCCTTCTTAGGATCAACAACGAAGATCATGTCTGGGATTCTCTTCATGTTCTTGATACCGCCAAGGTTCTTCTCAAGCTTCTCCATCTCCTTCTTGATCTGGATAACTTCCTTCTTAGGGAGAACGTCAAATGTTCCGTCCTGCTCCATATCCTCGTACTTCTTAAGAGTAGCGATTCTTGTCTGGATTGTCTTGAAGTTTGTAAGCATTCCTCCAAGCCATCTCTCATTTACATAGTACATACCGCAACGCTCTGCCTCGCTCTTGATTGAGTCCTGAGCCTGCTTCTTTGTACCAACGAAAAGGATTGTTCCGCCGTTTGCAACACAATCTCCGATTGCATTGTAAGCATCGTCAACCATTCCTACTGACTTCTGAAGATCGATGATGTAGATACCATTACGCTCTGTGTAGATGTATGGCTTCATCTTAGGGTTCCATCTTCTTGTCTGGTGTCCGAAATGTACACCTGCCTCTAATAACTGTTTCATTGAAATAACGCTCATTTTTTCTACCTCCATGGTTAAAATCTTCTGCCGGTATCAACTCTTTGGACCACCCGAGCTCAGGCACCACGCCAACTATCAACCAGCATGTATATTTGTTCTGCGCACTCACGCAATCGACATTGTAACACAAAAAAAAAGTGCATTCAAGCACTTTTTTCTGTATATATACTTATTTTTTTGTTTCTTCTTATGCATTTCTCATTTTCACGCTCTTGACAATGTAAGAAACGCTGGCAATCGCAAACAGCAGGTAGCCAATTCCAAGCTCACCCCAGAATACAGATTCTTTTTCTGCATCCTTCAGGATCGCAAACATACTCTTATAACAGTCAGAGAATGATACATCACCAAAGTAATATTTTAAGTCCTTAAACTCCTCATATAACTGCATGCTTATACATATTCTCTCACTTATATAGATCATTCCGATACAGATCACAACACTTATGATTATGCCCTTAAGGTCAAGACCTCCGCCAAGCTTCTCGTAACCAAACATGGCACTTACTATCATGATCGCTCCTGCAATTCCTGCTATATAGCCAAGCTTGTATATACCGACCCACAGTGCAACTCCCACAAGAGATCCAAGCAGAGCTCCTATGATTCCAGTCACCACATTTGAACCAGCCTTTGCTTTTGGTGCACCGCTCATCATCTGTCCGTAATTCATTCTGGCATCAACATCTGCAGCCATATCGTAAGGCTGGCCGCCATAATTATTCATAGTGTCGGCGGTGTTCATTGAATATGTTCCCTGGCTTGATGTGTTCAGGGAATAAGGGCTCTGATAAGCCGAGTCATCTGATCCGGATGCATACATACCATCCTGCTGTGTCTGGCCATTTAAGTTATATCCATAATTCGGATCATAACCGATATACTGTTTGCCCTCATCAAAGTTTGTCATCTGATCATCTTTCATCTTATGTTCCCCTTTCTGTTGAACATCAGCCCAACTTAAAACTCCCTATTTGACAACTCCCTTATTGTCTTTCATTATGCAATACCATTTATTTTACTGTCTACTGATTTCCCAGCAGTATCCATACTATACCACCGTTAGTCTCATTTCCGGTAAATGTATACGTTCCTGACACAAGACTCTGTGAATATCCTGATCTGAGCAGCCAGTCGTAATACTCATCCGCATCTCTAAGACCTATCTGCTCAAGAAGCTGACATATCTCATATGCAGACATTCCGTCAACTATAGTGATCTGTCCGCCGCCGTTATCATACTTTATGGCACTTGGCTTTTGAGCCTCAGTTGTCGCACCTGAACCATCATTCGTCGTATTACCTGACGGCTGCTGAGAATTCTTATCCTCTGTATATCCATTATCCTTAGATGAAGGAACCTTCTGGGTATTATCGCTCATACTTCCACCTGATGTGCTGCTTCCGTCTGACTTGCCGCTTCCATCTGATGTGCTGCTTCCGTCTGACTTATCGCTTCCGCCCGATGTGCCACTGCCATCTAACTTGTCACTACCATTTGATGTACCGGCATTACCTGTAGCTCCATTACCATCTGCGGTTCCGCCATTTGATGCATTGCTGCCATTTGAATACACATCACCTTTTCCATTCACACCTGATGTATCCGTCTTATCTGTTACCTTACTGTCATCCTTTGTCTTCTCAGTAGTAGCCTTATCTTCCTTAGCCTTCTCCGTCGTCTTAGAGACAGCCGTTGTACCTTTTGTATCTTTATCACTGTCAGATGTCTGGCTCTCTGTATCTTTATCCTGCTGGCTCACAACCGCTGTTTTTCCCTGACCCGAATCAGTTTTACCTGCATTATCAAAGTTGAACGCAACAGTCATCGTTAGCGCACCGACAACCAGTCCTGTGCCCAGACCTCTGAAAAAACTCTTTTTATACATAGTCTACCTCCCTGACCGCCTTACTGCCTGCCAGTCTCATTGATCTTGTCTATCATAACCTTTGCCTCGCCAACACCTATACCAAGTTTGTTTGCGATCTCCATAATGCTGAGTCCCTTTTTATGCATATCCGCAACCTGTGACTCAACGTCATTTCCCTCATCCCATATATCTACAACCTTGTTCTGAGATGATTTTTTTCTCTTTTTCTTTCTTGATCTGCCATTGTTCTTTGGTGCTGCCGGCACGCCATTTTCCGCTATGACAGCTGCTGCCTTCTCAGGATTCTCAGCTTCAACCACAGTAAACGCGCTGTCTGTTACTGCCGTATCTTCAACGCTCACAACACTGTCAGTCTTCTCCTCCTGCTGTGCTTCTGACTTTCCGTTATCAACATTGCTGCTTTCTACGGCATCGTTTACTGCATCTGCATTTTCGTCATTAACATTTCCGTCCTCAGCACTTTCGGATACACCGTCGTTCTCCTTGACTGCTTCATCCATCTCCGTCTGAATATAATCGGCGTTGTTCTGATCAGGCGCAGTACCCTGTTCTGCCTCGGTACTGCTTTCTGCTTCAACGTTCTTATCTTCTTCAGCACTGCTGTCTGAACCGTTCTCCTCAGCAGTCTCTTTTACCGGCTCATCGTATGTGACAGGAGCCTTTTCACTGGTATCCTCAGGATCATATGCCTCATAAGCATCCGTAAGGCTCTTATTGATATAGTCTATCATCTGTTTCTTGGCCTTTTCTGAAAGCTGCGCCTCACATGCCTCGATCTCTGCCTGCATCTTCTTCTTAGCAGCCTCTATACTCTCTTCATACGCCTTTACTGCAGCGTCAATTTTCTCCTGTGTCCCGTTATACACATTCTGATTTGTCTGGATTGTATCACTTCTAAGTTGATCCATATCCTTCTTTGTGTTCTGGACAAGTTCATCAAGTTCTTTCTTGGACTTTGACCTCAGTTCTTCAAGTTCCTTTTTTGATGAGTTCTTAACCTCATCAAGTCCTTTCTTCATATCAGACTTAACTTCGTCGCCCTTTTTCTTAAGTTCATTCTTCTTCTGCTCCACAAGGCTGTTGCAATACTGATCGAGCTGCTTCTCGAGATTCTCCTTACTCTCTGTGAGAACACTGCCCTCTGTATCTTCCTTCTTCCCATCTGTGAGAAAAAAGCTGATTATAACTATCGCCACACCTACTATCAATGTCACTATTGCCGGTATCATATCTCTGTCTCCTTTTCGTTTTATTCTTATCAGGCTTCCTTCAGTTCATCAAACACAACATCATTCAGGACCTTTATGTACGTTCCCTTCATGCCTGATGATCTGGCCTCTATAACACCTGCACTCTCAAACTTCCTGAGTGCGTTGACTATTACTGATCTTGTTATCCCAACTCTGTCTGCCACTTTGCTCGCAACAAGTATGCCCTCTTCCCCGTCAAGTTCCGAGAAAATATGTTTGATTGCCTGCAGTTCCGAAAATGAAAGTGTGCTTATCGCTGATCTGACTATTGCAATCTTCCGGTTCTCCTCAGCATTCTCCTCGTTGAGAGCTCTCATCATCTCAAGGCCAACCACAGTTGTTCCATACTCTCCCAGGATAATATCATCTATATCATATTCTATATCCAGGCGATACAGGAAAAGTGTTCCAAGTCGTTCCCCTGCAATATCTATAGGAAGCAACAGCCCATGATATTTGTCTATGTTCGGTCCATCAAATCCCAGCGTGGTAAGTTTTACATTCTCCTTTGTCGAAAGCACAAGAAGCAGTCTCTCATTCAGCATTGAATCAATAAGACTCCCCACCTTTCCTTCGATAAGCTCATGTATCTCTGGTATGTCATCTCTGTTCTTAAGTCCCAGAATCTTCCCCTTTTTGCTGATAACCATTGCATTTGATGCCAAAATATCACTGAGCACATCACATATATCGTTAAAAACGACCTTGTGTGAATTGTTATTGTGCAACAACTTGTTTATTTTTCGGGTTTTATCTAATAATTGTACACTCATATCCAATCCTCCGAATTTTAATGTTGTAAAAAGTCTCTTTTGCACGAAATTTTATGACTATTTGGGATTTTACCACAACGAAAAAGTTATAACAAGACTATTTTATGTAAAGTTGTCTAATTACATCACATTTAAGAATTCGTTGATTTCCCTAGCTTTTTCGCACACAATATCTTGTGGTTCGAAATATTTAAAGCACAATTCAGAAACTTATGACAACTTGTCTGCAACTTGAATTATTACACAATTTGGCAAAATAACAGACAAAACCGGCCAGATACAACAAATATTGTATACCGACCGGTTTATATATGTTCTGTCACCGACAGATTTTGCTATATTATTTTATTCTTATTTATCCTCAGCATCAGCATCCTTGTTATTACACGTATATCCGCATTCCTGATTTGAACACACAAGCTTATTGCCTTTGACAACCATGTATTCTCCACACTCCGGACATTTTTCGTTGCTCGGCATAGCCCATGACATGAAATCACACTCTGGGGCATTTATACATCCATAATATCTTCTGCCCTTTCTTGTGGCCTTAATGACTACATCACCACCGCACTTAGGACATGCCACTCCTATCTTCTCATAGAACGGCTTGGTGTTCCTGCACTCAGGAAATCCTGGACATGCAAGGAATTTGCCGTGTGGGCCATATTTGACAACCATGTTGCGCCCACACACATCACATACCTCATCTGTGACTTCGTCTTCTATCTTTATGGACTCAAGTTCAGCCTCTGCCTTCTTTACTGCCTCATCAAGATCAGGATAGAAGTTCCGGACAACAACCTTCCAATCAACCTTACCCTCACCTATATTGTCAAGAAGAGACTCCATATTAGCTGTGAAATTAACATCTATGATAACCGGGAATGCCTGCTCCATACTCTGATTCACCGCTTCGCCAAGCGCTGTGACATAGAGCTTCTTCTGCTCCTTGGTGATATATCTTCTTGCAAGAATTGTCGAAATTGTAGGTGCATAGGTACTTGGTCTTCCTATCCCAAGTTCTTCCAGCGTCTTTACCAGAAGAGCTTCTGTATATCTTGCCGGTGGCTGTGTGAAATGCTGTTTCTCATCAAGGCTGTCAAGTTTTAACACATCACCTTCTTTGAGATTATTTATTCCAGCCACATTTTCTCCTCTGTCATTATCAAGATTATAAACTGCCAGGAATCCCTCAAATGTAATCTTTGAAGCCGATGTCTGGAACACTGCATCGCCGCAATGTACTTTTACATTCTTTACTGAATAGACAGCCCCTGACATCTGACTGGCAAGAAATCTGTTATATATAAGCTGATACAGTCTGAACTGATCCCTCGACAACTGATCCTTGACCATAACAGGTGACAGTGTCACATCGGTAGGTCTTATAGCCTCATGTGCATCCTGTATCTTCTTATCCGTTTTAGCTCTTCCATTCGAATCACCGACAAAATCTGCGCCATAATTATCTGATATATATTTGTCTGCTGCCGCTACAGCCTCTTCTGATATTCTTGTAGAATCAGTTCGCAGATAGGTAATGAGACCAATGGTTCCACGTCCCTTTATATCAACGCCCTCATACAACTGCTGGGCTATCCTCATGGTCTTTGAGGTTGCAAAATTCAGCTTTGACGACGCCTCCTGCTGCATGGTACTTGTTGTAAATGGAAGTGGAGCTTTTTTATTTCTCTCACTCTCCTTGATAGACTTAACAACATACTCTCCGTCTGCAAGTTCAGCAAGAATCCCATCAAGTGCATTTCTGCCGGATATCTCCTCTTTATTCCTGCCATCGCCTGTGAACTTAAACGTAATCGGTTTCTTGAGCTTTGTCGTGCAGAGATTAGCATCAAGCGTCCAGTACTCCTGAGGTATGAAATCATTTATCTCACGCTCTCTGTCACACACAAGCTTGAGCGCAACCGACTGGACTCTTCCAGCAGATAGACCTCTCTTTATCTTTGCCCAGAGCACAGGGCTTATCTTGTATCCCACAAGTCTGTCCAGTACACGCCTCGCCTGCTGTGCATCTACAAGATTCATATCTATATCACGGGCCTGTTTTATGGAATTCTTTACCGCGTTCTTTGTTATCTCATTGAATGTAATTCTCTTATAATCCTTATCCTCAAGCTTAAGTGCCTTCATAAGATGATAGGATATTGCCTCTCCCTCACGATCGGGGTCAGTTGCAAGATATATCTTATCAGCCTTCTTCACAGCCTTTCTGAGTGCTGCCAGAATGTCGCCTTTTCCCCTTATCGTAATATATTTTGGCTCGAAATCATTATCTACATCTATCCCCATCTGGCTCTTAGGCAAATCCCTCACATGCCCGTTTGAAGCTATAACCTCATAATTAGAGCCCAAAAATTTTTTGATTGTCTTGGCCTTTGCAGGCGACTCCACAATAACAAGATTTTTTGCCATAGATACATATCCTTTCTGTAGTTTAATTACGTATATATAAACCTGTTTACCCGGAATCACCTGACATCCCCATATCAATTAAACCCGGGTGTAATAGTTTCTCATGAGCTGTTTCACCAGTCCCATCCGCTCAAGATCATACAGTATCTGAGTCACTTCTGATACTGAAATTCCCGTTTCCATGCAGATATCATCCACATGCCGGGATTCCAAACGTACACAACTATACACTTTTTTCTGAGTGGGCGCAAGTAAATTTTTATTAAAATCAGGTTCTGCAAGTCCGCAGATATGCAGTTTATCATCTGTATTTTTTCTGTACACAGCCTCTTTTATACCCAGTGATTCCAATATATCGCCTGCATTCATCACACACTCTGCCCCCATTCTTATGAGGTTGTTGCAGCCTGCACTCCCGGAATCTGTCACTCTTCCGGGAATGACATACACATCCCGTCCCTGTTCCAGTGCCTGATCCGCTGTTATGAGAGAACCACTCTTTTCCCTGGCCTCAACAACCAAAACCCCATCCGCAAGTCCGCTTATTATTCTGTTCCTGTATGGGAATCTGAAAGCATCCGGCTTCACATCCAGCCCACTCTCCGAAAGAACAACTCCACCTCCTGAACATATATCATGGTAAATATCGTAATTTTCCTTTGGATACACAACATTTATGCCACATCCAAGCACCGCCACAGATCTCCCACCTGCTTTCAATGCTGCTCTGTGAGCCATTCCATCTATTCCAAGTGCCATCCCACTCACTATAGTTACCCCTGCGCATACCATGTCTGATACAAATCTATCAGCCACAGTCCTTCCATACACTGATGCCTTTCTGGCTCCTACAACGGCAACAGCTTTGTCATCCTTTTTTAACAGCTCGATGTCACCCCTGGCAAACAACACCAGCGGCGGATCGGGTATATCATACAATTTTACAGGATACGCAGGATGCCCTGGGTATATATATTCCACTTTGTCTTTTCTAAGCTTCTCTCTATAATCCAGAACAAGTGCCTCATTCCTGTATTCCAGAATTGCATCTGCCTGTTTTGCTGTGAGATCTTCCCTAAGCTGACTCTCGGATACTTCCCACAAATTTCCTAAGCCTCCATAATGCATGACTATATTCATCTTAACTGTATTCGTCATACGGCTCATCATTCCATACCACAGATATAACAGTTCCTCTCTCATTCTACATCCCTCCCTGCACATCAGCATTGCGGTAAAACACCGCTTCTTTCAAATGACGCTCAAGCACGCGGTCCTCACCTTCAAGATCAGCTATAGTTCTAGCTATCTTAAGAACCCTGTAACTGCCTCTGGCAGTCATATCCATGTGTGCAAAACTATATTCCATAAACTCCCGCTCATGTTTTCCAAGAGGAATGTATTTCTCACACAATCTCGTATCGAGCTGTGAGTTAAATCTTATTTTCTCCTGACTGTATCGTTTCTTCTGGGCGTTCTGTGCAGCCAGCACATGAGCCCTCATATCCATCGAACTTAGTCCCCGTCTACCTGAAAATAATTCACTGTATTCAACCTTTCTGACTTCAACATTTATATCTATCCTGTCAAGCAGCGGTTTACTTATCCTTGAATTGTAATTCTGTATCTGCCTGGCTGTACAGGTGCATTTGTTCATATCCGGATAGCAGCCACACGGGCATGGGTTCCTCGCTGCAACAAGCATGAAATCAGCCGGGAATCTAAAGATCCCCTCAAGCCTTGATATAGTAACCTCTCCATCCTCCAGTGGCTGTCTCATCACCTCAAGTACATTCCTGTTGAATTCCGGCAGTTCATCGAGAAACAGCACACCTCCATGTGCAAGACTTATTTCTCCGGGTCTTGGAAAGGCTCCGCCCCCGGAAAGAGCATGCATCGATATAGTATGATGCGGTGCACGATACGGTCTTCTCACCACTATGGACTGATTCTGCCCCATAAGTCCTGCAACACTATATATCTTGGTGATTTCTATGCTCTCTTCAACACTCAATGTTGGAAGTATCGTTGGAATGCGCCTTGCTATCATGGATTTACCCGCACCTGCAGGTCCCGTCATGAGAATGTTGTGCATTCCAGCCGCAGCTATCTCAACACCTCTTTTCAATGTTTCATGTCCCATAACCTCAGAAAAATCACACCCATAATCCGACTCAGCTTCAGCAAGCAGATTATCTACATCAACATATTCAGGTTCTATCACCTGTATTCCATTCAGATAATCTACAAATTCCTGCAACGTATTAATCGGAATAACAGTCATCTCAGATATGACCGCCGCCTCCTGGGCATTTGCAGCGGGCACTATACACAATCTCACTCCGCGTTCATGTGCGCAATGAACTACAGGGAGAACCCCTCTGACCGGATTCACACGGCCATCAAGTCCCAATTCTCCCAGTATCAAGATATTATCTACATTGTCTGTTGGAATGACTCCCATGGATGCAAGCACTCCTGCTGCTATGGGAAGATCGAAAGCTGTACCTTCTTTTCTGATGTCTGCCGGAGATAAATTGATAGTTATCTTCTTCGGGGGCAGACTAAATCCCGAATTTCTGAGGGCGGTCCTGACTCTGTCACCAGCCTCCCTCACACTTGACGAGAGCAGACCTACCATATTGAGCATCGGCAGGCCATCATTGATATCAGTCTCAACTGATATCAGTTTTCCCTCAACTCCGTGGACAAGTCCACTAATTATTCTGCTATACATATATCGTGCTCCTCTCTGCCTTTCTGGCAGCCTCTCCATGAGCACATATCATAATAAAAAGGATACCTCATACACAGACATAAGTCAAACGACGTTTTGTATATCTGAGCATAGATACCCTTAAATCTTATATTCATTACAGATCATTCTGCACTTTTATTTTCTTCCTTTTTATTCCTGACCTGAGTCTGCATGCTGCCAGCCTTATAAGCACAAAAGATACGCACAGATTCACACACACGCATATAGCCCCAAGATGTTCAACTATGAAATCTGAATATCTGCCATATCCCGTCATTCCTTCCATCAGACTCATATCTCCTGTCATCCCTGAATATGCACTCACTATCCATATCACGGGATTCACTGCAAAAAAGACAGCCTTTCCGGTCATATAAAATTCATAGCCGCTCTGTCCGGAAACCATGTTGTACATCATGGATTCAAATGCATTTCCAAGAGCATATGTGATCAACACCACAGCCGCAAAAGTCACAATAGTCGACACCGCCGCAGATACCGACGTTCTCTTAACACACGAGAAAAATACACCTATACTGCCAATATATATGTCGATAAATAATATCATCAAAACATATTTAAACAACGCCGTCCACTCCAGACCTCCCACAACAAAGGATACTGCAAGAAAAGGGAGTGTTGCTATCACATACATAAACGTAGTCACCATTGCAGAAAGCAGCTTGCCTGCCACTATAGAAAATGGTTTTATCGGTGTAGTAAGCATAATATCAAGAGTCTGTCTCTCCCGTTCACCTGAAACGGACGTAGATGTGATGATAGGCATAATAAGACCAATTATACCTATCTCACACATTGCAAGCACAGGAAACATACTGGCAATATTTGCATAATATGCCTGATACATTTCTCCTCTGTTTATCAAAAATATCGTGATAACAATAAAAGAAAACAAGATGTTTATAAGTGTTATGGTCATTGCCATCTTCGAATTCCGCGAATTTACCAGAACATCTTTTTTCAGTATGGGATTAACGGACAGTTTTACAATCATTGCTGCCACCTCCTGTTATCTCTAAAAACAAAGACTCCAGATCCCCTCTGTCTCTGTAGAACTGATGAATATGGACGCCGTTGTCCACCAGACTTCTCAGTAATTCCGAATCACGTTCCCTGCTTCCAGTATAATATACAAATATCTCATCGTCCCTGACTATTATACGATCCACATCAAATCGTTCCTTGATGATAACCGATATACGATCCATAGATGTCTCCGCACTCATACCAAGCATATACCCTTTTATCCGCACAGGTGACACTGCATCACTGTGATCAAGAATCTCATCAACATTGCCGCTTGCCACCATTCTGCCATGATCAAGCACACCTATACTGTCACACATCTCAGACAACTCTGGAAGAATATGTGAACTTATCATGATAGTCTTTCCCATGGCTGACAGTCTTTTTAACAAATTCCACATATCAACCCTGGACCTTGGATCAAGTCCCGACCCCGGTTCATCAAGTATAAGAAACTCCGGATCATGAATGAGTGAACGTGCCACACACAATCTCTGTTTCATACCACGGGAAAGACTGTCCACAAATGCTTCATGTTTGTCCTGAAGGTTCACCAGTTCAAGCAGCCGCTCCGAAGCATCAACCACATCAGCCTTTCTCATGCCGTACATGGAACCATAAAATTCCATATATTCCATAACCTTAAGGTTATCATATACTCCAAAAAAATCAGGCACATATCCTATAAGTCTCTTAACTTCAGCAGGACGTTTCAACACATTCACACCATCTATAACAACATTTCCCGATGTCGCTTTTATAAGACCACACATAATCCTCATAGTGGTTGTTTTCCCCGCTCCATTCGGACCCACAAATCCAAAGATATCTCCCTTATTGATATGGAAATTCACATGATCCAATGCCAGAAATCTGCCGTACCTCTTAGTCAGTTCTTCTATTTCCACCATTATCCGGCACACCTCCTCTGGCTGTTATCTCAGGGAGATAGCTATCGTAATAATAATCTCCCTGTTGCGGTGCAATAAATCTGAAATTTATGACTCCATCTGTCAGATATTTGTCGAGTTCCCTGCCATTTAACACTGTATCTCCATTTGAAAATACCACGTCATAATCACCAGTTTCATTATTCAACGCCTTGACAACAACTCTCGATCTCCCGCTTCTATTTTCAATGCAATTAAGTTCTTTGATATCGTCACCTACATTAAATCTGACTGTTATGTCAACTTCATCTGAATACATCATGAAATCATCTGTATCATAATCAGACTGACTATATCTATAATCCGCCATATCGTAAATGTTGTTATAATAAACGCCATCAGCATCGATATATCTGCCTGCCCCAAAGCTATACACAGCATATGTTCCATAATTCTCCATACCGTCTCCGGCAATCTTAGTATCACGATCTATGCTTCCCCAGACAGCAATTTTGCCTTCATTTGATTTATCCACATTGTACATACCGAGCAAATACTCAATATAACTGTTTCTTGCCATAAGAGAAGCTATATCTTTATTGTCAATGTAATTCTTTCCGTATCTAAACTCATAGTACGACTTCATGGCGTCATAATAATACCCCCTCTGAAGTCTCATATTCTCAGCCTTATCTATAGAAACTGATTCTCCGGAATCAAGTTTATCCACGCAATAGTAATACACGCCTCCAACGACCACCAGATTACATATGTCATAATCTGTATTGTTCGTGACAGTTCCCTCAAATCCATCAGCATATAATACGATATCGCTGTCTATCTTTCCTATGTCGTTTTCTGATTCCCCTGATGCACTGATATCAACGCTCTCAAACGGTTTTGTGCAATGGTAATTTATATCAGTACCATCATCGGACATCATTTTCTCCAATTTATAATTTTCTGATGATGTACTGTTAAGCTCTGAGTTTACTCCATCTACATGCACATCAAGAAATTCATTGTCAATATGAAGTTTGGAATCACCACTCTTTGCACCAATTATATATGAATAAATATTCTCACGCTTTACATCGCCGCTTATATCCGCAGCCACAAATGAAAGATTCACCGGTTCAGAGACTCTGTATCTAAGGCTCACAATATATATAGCCAATGTCCCCAGAATCGCAAGCGCCGGCACACACACCCATATCAGTTCCTGCCTCTTCCTTCGTTTGAGCACAATATAGACAACCGGACCACTGAGCAGAGTATACACACAAAGAATTACCACTATCAATACCGCCGAAGGCTTTTCTTTCTCGTTCACACCAACTGCGGTATCAAACCCCAGCGAACTTCCAGCATCATAATAATTCCTGAGCACGTTGTCACAAACAGCACCGGTGAGCCCTTCTTCAAATATTCTTCCTGCCACAGCTTTTTGACCTTGTACACCCGCCGCAAGGGATTCACCCAGAGAATAAGGCACAACAACAGTCCTTCCTTTGCCGATATTCTTTATGTATATCGGAGCGGAATCACTTATATCTGCCACCTCACTGCCACCGTTCATCTCAAACTGCGTTACATTCAATGATTGCTGCTCTGCTATAACCTTACCTGATCCATCTTCAAATGATACATCTCTCAGTTCTGTCCCAATCGCACTGCAGCCAACAACACCATTCGCAAACCTATGAAGAACTTTATCTCCATTTTTTCCGAGAGAGAGAATCAATGTTCCACCATCATACATCCAGGACATCATGGCACTATACTGATCATCAGACAGCTTCGCAGTATCATAATCATCAATCAATATATATTCAAGTGCATCAAGTCCAATCTCTGAAGCTGGCAGATCTGTCTCCGTAACATTTATACGATCCACATCTACAGTATCTGCATAACAGTCAAGCTGCAATTCATTTATATATCTGAGTTTATCAGTACTGTCACTAAGCACCGCCGTCATGATCGTCATATCATCATTTGCAATACTGAGCATGTCATTCTCAGAATACACCACTTCACCGGACTTATCAGCAAGCTCAACCTTAACCTTGCCTGATCCAAGAGTGTCAACACAGAATTCCAGTTCCGTTTTTTCCCCTGCAGGCACAGATACTTTGCGTGATAACTTGAGTGACTGAGTTGGATACATATCTGTATCAACAGGGCACACCGACACCGTACCGTCAAAATACTCCTCACATGAAATTGCGAGTCTAATGACGCTGCCTTTCTCATGCACAGCATATCCATCTATTCCATACTTAAATTCCACTTTTATATTCGGATTCCTGTCAACAATATTCTGTTCTACCCTGCCATAAGATTTATCCGCATCAGTTCCGGCAGATACAGGAGTAATCATACTGCAAAGCAGCACAAAAGCTACAACGCATCCACCTAAAAGCTTTGAACCGTTCATATCTCTTTCCTTCCAAATACCGCATTTTATCACTAAAAATATAATAAGTTGTGTGCATTGATTACGCAACTTACACTTTCTTAAGAGGCTTAATAAGTGCAAAAAAATATCATATACGACACATGCCGTATATGATATCTATGTCTGTTCATCAGCCACACAGCTTTACAGCTATATAATCCGACAATATAAATCTTTTAGCTGAAATAAACTACCTCTTCCTTTGGCGCACCTGTAAGGGTTACTTTCTCTGCTGTGAGAACTGGTCCTTCTCCGTCAAAATCAGGATAATATTCATAACCTATCTTTGCCGTCACATCAACCCACTGTCTGTCGACAAGATTCTTTGCTCCCGGATAATAACATTTGAATCCGACAAACTGTATATCCTCAACACAACATGTCATGGCAAACCTGCCTGGAACAAATGCGTTGTTTCCATACTGCTTTGGTCTGAATACCATGGCCTTGAAGTGGATTCTCTTGCCATCGTATCTCTCCTTCATATCAGATGCATCAACATACCAGATTCCGAAATCATCATCCGGCAGTTCTATCACATCCGCATTCACATCATATGGCAGATCCTCCGGTTCATTTGTCTCAGGAGCTATCGACCCATCCTTCATCTCAAATATGATCTGTGCCCTTCTATTCACGGCCTTTATAGATCTTCTCCACTCAGGTATTCTGGAGTTCTCATCACACCTGTTGAAGATAACCATGTCAGCGCTGTTGAACTGCTCTACCATGGTTGCCTTCATATTCTGTGAGTACACATCATATGTCTCTGCATTTACAAATGAGATTACCTGGACCACGGTCCACCCCTTTGGAACACGTATCTCAAATATCTTGTCAAGCTTCCACATTCCGTTGTACTCGATCATGACCTGTTCAGGATTATATTTGTCCTGAAGATCAAGAAGGTGATCTGTGGTAAGCTGATCTTCCTCTATAAACTCAGTATCTATGTTTGCCTTTTTAAGTGCATCCAAGTCATACTCTTCCTCTCCATCCTCACATACGAGAAGAAGCGTCTTTGCACCGCCTGTGAATCCCCTGTCAAGCAGAGTCTCCTTGGCAAATGTTGTCTTGCCGCTCTCAAGGAATCCCATAAACACATATACCGGTATCTCTTTATTCTGACGTCCCATCATATAAACTCCTTATCTTAGAACCACCTGCTAGACCTCGAACAGCTGTGCAAGGTCGTCCTCCTTAAGCTTGCTTCCTATTACACAGAGCTTTCCTGTGATATCAGCCTTGCCCTTTCTGATCTCAAACTCACCCGGTACAAGGTCAAAGTACAGCCACTCACCTGCATCGCTAGGAACAATACCCTTCGCTCTGAGGATGACACCATACTTCTCTGTGTCAGCCAAAGTGTCAAGAATCTCTCTGAGTTTGTCCTCATTGTACTTGTGAGGTGTCTCCTTGCCCCAGCTTGTAAATACCTCATCTGCGTGATGATGGTGGTGGTGATCATGACAGCCACATGTGCACTCATCGCCGTGGTCGTGGTCATGATGATGCTCGTGTTCGTCGTGGTCATGATGATGCTCATGATCGTCGTCGTGATCATGATGATGATCGTGTTCGTCGTGGTCATGATCATGTTCATGATCGTCGTCGTGATCATGATGATGGTGATGATCGTGACAGCCACATGTACATTCATCGTCGTGATCGTGGTCATGATCATGTCCCTTTTTAGCCTCATCCATCATGGTCTCCTCAAGGGACTTGTAATTCTGCATAGCTTCTCTGATGGCTGCACCGTCAAGCTCATCCCATGGTGTTGTGATAATGGTTGCATGATCGTTCTTCTCTCTGATCATTGCTACAGCCTTCTCTATCTTGTCCTGGGATGCAGTCTGTGTTCTGCTCAGGATGATGGTGTTTGCACTCTCTATCTGATTATTGAAGAACTCGCCAAAGTTCTTCATATAAATCTTAACCTTTGACACATCTGCAACTGTTGTGTAGCTGTCCAGCTCAACATCAAGATCCCCTGATACATCCTTTACCGCCTTAATTACATCAGACAGCTTGCCTACTCCAGAAGGCTCAATAATGATCCTGTCTGGTGTGTAATCTGTAATAACCTGCTTAAGTGCAGTACCAAAATCCCCAACCAGTGAACAACAGATACAACCTGAGTTCATCTCTGTGATCTGTACTCCGGCATCCTTCAGGAAACCTCCGTCAATTCCAATCTCACCAAACTCGTTCTCGATAAGAACCAGCTTCTCGCCCTTAAATGCCTGCTCAATAAGTTTCTTGATCAATGTTGTCTTGCCAGCTCCAAGGAAACCTGAGATAATATCAATCTTCGTCATTTATATCACTCCTTATCAATTATATATTAAGCTCTGCAACGGCTGTCGCAGAGCTTTGATATCCTACATATATCTGTATAGCCATCTGATATCTCTCCGACATCGTAATGGATTATACTCGATTATTTTACTTTTTGCAAGAAACCACATCACTTCATATGAACATCCATCTGATTAAATGGAATCTCAATGCCATTCTCATCAAATGCTTTCTTGAGTTTCCACATGGCATCCCATTTGGCATCAAAAAATTTCTCTATAGTGGCATAGAACTTTACATATATATTGATCCCACTATCGGCAAACTCATCTATATAGAAGATAACCTGCTCATCCTTTAGAAAACCGTCCACATCCTTGATAGTCTCAAGAGTAACCCTCTTGACCTTCTCCATATCCGAGTCATATGCTACGGAAAACGGAATCTCAACTCTTCTCATATCATGCTCAGTTACATTCACAAGGGATGTATTGGATATATTGCCATTCGGTATGACAACCGATTTATTGTCCACTGTTATCAACCTTGTATAAAATATATCTATGGACACAACAGTTCCCTCACAGTGGGTATTGTTCTCAACTATATAATCTCCAACCCTGAATGGTTTCAGTATAAGTATCAGCAGACCACCTGCAAGGTTCGACAGGCTTCCCTGAAGCGCAAGTCCAAGGGTAACGCCCGCCGTACCGAGTATAGTTATAAATGACGTGATCTGGAATCCCACGATGCTCGCCGCCGTGAGCACTATGAGCACATTCAGAATGATCTTGACCGCCGATATAAAAAATCCTGCAACACTTTGATCAAGTTTTGACCGTTCAAAACTCTTGCGCAATATCCTCAATAGAAGTTTCACCAGTTTGAAGCAGACGACCATGAATATCACTGCCACAACAACACTTCCCAGTTTAGACATACACCAATCTGTAAGTTTCTGAATATAACTTCCTATGATTCCCACCTGATCAGACGCCTCCTGAACCGCATCCTGCACGACATTCTCAGTGCTTAGTGCAGTCGTATCTGCCAGCCATCCGGGTGCTGTTTTATCTGAAACACTAATTATATTGTCAAACAGATTCATATATCATATCCTCCTGCGTCATCATCAGCACCGATCTTCAAGCTAAAAGATATCATCTCATACCAAACACTGCAAACGACAATGCAGGCGCTGCTATCTCTATAACTCCATTCTCTTCAGTCTTATATCCTTTATTATTATTTCCCTCTCCGCCAAATTTAACATTATCACTGGAGAAAATCTCTTTGTATTTTCCCTGTTTTTCAACGGACAGCTTGAAATTTCTGACATCCTTCAGTCCAAAGTTACACACGATATACAGATTATCTGAATCTTTCTCTCCGTGTCTTACAAACGACATAACCTGTCCGTCCTGGACAAATGCAATGTCCTGATGCATATCTGCACTGTTAAGCGTGCTATTACTATTATATAATTTGTTGAGTTCCTTCACATACTTCTGAAAATAACTATTCGCATCAAAATCCAGAACAGACCAATCAACAGCAGTTTTGCCATCAAAACCTGCAAAACCGCCAAGTTCCTGACCCATAAATGTGAGTTTTCTTCCAGGCAGGCTCATAAACATACCGAAAAGCACACGGAGATCAGCATATTTATCTTCATATCCGCCCGGCATCTTCGATGCATAACTGCCTCTCTCATACGAAACTCCATCATGGCTCAGCGGCCACGTAGACTTATCTGCCTCGTTAAATGTTATTCCACATGTGTAGTCAGCAAAATCCCCCCTGTTGGCAGGTGGTATCATCATATAGTCCGTGATCCTGTCAACTGCAATGCTGTTCCATGACATTCCAACCATGACATCCTTATATCTGTCACCGGTCACTGATCTGAATCTTTTCACAAGCTCTGCATTCTCAAGCCTTATTCCATCGAGGTGATAAGTATCTAGCCAATATGACAGACAATCTACGTCATCCACAGAAACCATATCCATGATCACACCTATGCCCTTACTGTGGAGGTGATCGACCATGGCCATGAACTCTGCAGGCGAACCAAATCTTGATGTAGGTGCAAACATTCCAACTGTGTCATATCCCCATCCATTATCATCTCTGTACTCCATAAGAGGCATGAACTGGATATAATTGTATCCCATGGATCTGGCATAAGCAGCCACATCCCTGCCAAACTGAACGTATGTGATCTTCTGTCCATCTGCAGGAGACTTCCACGTAGGCATATGCACCTCATATATGTTCACACAGCCATCACATTTCCTGTTCTCCATATAATGCTGATCAGACCACTTATAACTAAGCTCTGTCAGCATCGATGCATTTCCTGGTGCAACCTCATATGCAACTGCATAAGGATCTGCAAATATATCAATGTCACCATCTCTGTATAATGCCTCGAACTTGTATCTGGTATTCATCAGATCACCTGGTATAAACAGTTCGAATATATCCGTATAATCAATCTTTCTCATAGGATTGATGCGCCCATTCCATCCATTGAAATCTCCGACGACACTCACCCTGACAGCTCCCGGCATATTCATGCAGAATGATGTTCCATAAGCACCGTCCAGAACGATCTGTCTGGCGCCAAACAATTCCTTCACATGGAAACCCGACTCAATATCATCATCACCACGCACAACATCCATAACCTTCGCCAGATCAACGCTGTATCCAAATGAATACGGATCATAGACCAATCTGGTCTCCTTGTCCTCTCCAGCCTCTCCCCACACTTTTCGTGTAATTCTGAGCCTGTAAGAAAATTCACCGCTGTTTTCTATCTTAACTGTGAAAAATCCCTTTGCCCCGGTCTCTGACATAGGAAACTCGGCATCATCTCCGATTCTTACCACAGTCACTTCCTCTGCATCAGGATAATACGCATTCACATAACAGTCATCAAGACAGCAATGCATTCCGAGTATATGGTGCGGATTGCCGTGCGTTCCCCTGGCAATAGCTGCTATCTCTTCTGACTTTAATACAAAAATCTCCATAAAACCTTCTCCTAGTTCATCAAATTACAACTGACCATCTAACATATCAGTCAGATCATAACAAGTTATCCCCCCTGAAATACCTGTTACAGTTCGTGGATAAAAATTCCACTTCTGAGCTTTGGCTCAAACCACGTTGACTTAGGCGGCATGAGCAATCCTGCATCCGCTATATCAAAAAGTTCAGTGATGGATGTCGGATACATTGAAAATGCCACCGCCATGTCTCCATCAACCAGTCTTTCAAGCTCAGAAAGTCCTCTGATTCCGCCGACAAACATGATTCTCTGATTTGTCCTCGGATCATCTATACCGAGTATCGGAGCCAATACGTTGTCCTGAAGAACTGATACGTCCAGTCTTCCAACAACATCGCCCGGGACTACCCCAGCTTTCACATCAAGCCTGTACCATCTTCCTGACATATACATACCAATCTGTCCCTTGACAGCAGGCTCCACAGGCACCTCGCTCTCTGTTACGTCAAATACTTTTCCCAGCTCTGCCATAAACTCAGCTTCTGTGTAGCCATTCAGATCCTTTACCACACGGTTATATGGCATGATCATAAGCTGGTCATGAGGAAACAACACTGACAGGAAATAATTAAACTCCTCATCTCCTGTATATCCAGGATTCTTCTCCCTTATATGAAGTCCCGCCTTGACAGCAGATGCTGCCCTGTGATGTCCATCAGCAATGTATATGTCATTCACACCGGCAAACGCATCCCTGATTGTATCTATATCCTTCTGGTCATCTATGATCCATACATTGTGTGTAATTCCATCCGGCGATGTAAATCCATATAACTTTTCACCGCTCTTTACCCTGTCTATTATCTCATTCACCTGATCTATTGATCTGTATGCAAGGAATATAGGACCTGTCTGCGCACCACATGCCTCAACATGTTTTATACGATCTATCTCCTTATCTTCCCGGGTATTCTCATGCTTTTTTATAACTCCATTTATGTAATCATCTATTGCTGCACACGCAACAAGACCTGTCTGATGTCTGCCATCCATGATAAGCTCATAAATATAATAGACTGGTCTCTGCTCCTTGACGTACGTTCCGTCATCTATCATCTCTTTAAGCAGCTGACCAGCCTTATCATATACACATGGAGCATATGTATCTACGTCCGGTCCAAAGGATGTCTCAGCTCTGTCCACTTTCAAAAATGATAACGGTTCACGCTTAACCTCTATCTCTGCTTCCTGACGGTTATACACATCGTATGGCAGGGCAGCTACTCTGCCCGCAACATCTGGTCTTGGTCTATAGGCTCTAAAACTTCTGATTGTTGCCATATTCATTACTCCTGTCAAAATATTTTATTGTATATGCAGATATGAGAATATGCATACCCACAAGTTAATCCACTCAAATACTATCCCCTTACAGCCTTTACGACCTTCTTTATAGAATCCTCATACTCTTCCTCTGATGAGTTCTCAAATATAAAGAGATCCTTGATATTCGTAGGTGGGTTGAAGTTCTGGCTGTTTATATACTCATCCCAATGCTCAAGCTTCCATGTATCTCTGTCCGATGCTCTCTTGATCATTCTCTCATGACATACATCTTTTCTTGTATTTACCCAAATAACAAAGAGCTCCGCATCCTTCTCTGCAAGCTTTGCACGAAGATTTGCAAGGTACTCGTCATCTCTGATCTCCTCAGTGAAAGGCGCGTTGATGAGAACTGTATCATTGTAATCAAGTGCCTCAAACGCAAGATCAAGTACACAGTAATACTCGTAATCTCTGATCTCCTTCTGGAAGAAATCTGATGAACGGTTGTACTCCTGTCCAGCTACTACAAATATCTGCTTTGAAAGAACGATAAGTGTATCCTTGTCAAGGTATACACAATTGTGAAGTGCCTTTGCAACCTGCTTTGAAATAAATGTCTTACCGCATGCTGGTGGTGATGTAACTAAAATAAGCTTCTTCATATCTATAAATGCCTCCATGTAAATGAAATCAATTTTTCTAATAGTTTATCACAATTGCTATTTGCTTACAACAATTTTTAAGATTAAAAGATAATAAAGAACGATATCCGACATGCCTCGGAACATATCATAACTATTTTTAGTAAAAAGAACTGCTGCGATCCATCCCCTATACTCAGGTAAATGGATCACAACAGTCTTTATTGTTGTCTATATAGTATTATGTATGTCCATACACATCACATATATGCACTGATTACTTAACAACAATAGTACAGCGTGCATACTTTCCGCTTCCATCCTTTGCCTTACAAGTGATAACCACTCTTCCTGCCTTCTTTCCTACAACAACACCACTTCTAGTAACTGTTGCTATCTTCTTGTTGGATGAAGTCCATGTAACTGCCTTATTGCTTGCATTTGCAGGTGTAACGGTTGCCCTAAGTGCAACTCTGCCCCCTTTCTTGATAACTGCTGCAGTCTTGTTCAGCTTGATTTTTGAAACTCTTATCACAGATGTTATCGTACATTTAGCTATGATTCCAGTGCCGTCAGCAGTCTTACATGTGATAACTGCTGTTCCCGGTCTAACAGCCTTAACCACACCTGTTGCACTTACTGTTGCAACCCTCTTGTTTGAAGAAGTCCATGTAACCTTCTTATTGCTTGCAGTTGTAGGTCCTACTGTTGCCTTTAAGGTATAACTTGTGCCCTTGACCATTGTCTTCTTTGTAACGCTGAGTCTGAGTGATGTTGCCGGCTGAACAACTGACACAGTACATCTCGCATATTTTCCACTTCCGTCAGTTGCCTTACATGTTATGATCGCTGTACCTTTTCCTACTGCTGTTACAAATCCATTGGTAACTGTAGCTACCTTTGAGTTTGATGTCTTCCATTCTAAGTTCCTGTTGTTCGCATTATCTGGAGCAACTGTTGCAGATATTCTGCCCTGTTTTCCTGCGGAAAGCTTAAGTTTTGTACTGTCAAGCTTTATGCTTGTAACGAGCTGATTAACTGTAACCCTGAGCGTTGCCTTTGCTTTTCTTCCCTCTATGCCATCAACAGCTTCACATATAATATTTACACTGCCACGAGCTTTTGCTGTAATTTCTCCATTTTCATCTACAACTGCAATATCTTCATTCTGACTTGTCCACTTCAGATCTGTTTTTGAAGCATCTTCAGGATTTAAAGTATACTTTGGTGTGTATTTATCTCCGGCATTTACAGTTATTGATGTTTCCTCAAATACTATTGAAGATATCTGCTGGATAACCGTAACTTCACAGGTCTTTACCACTCCACTGCCATCTCTGGCTGTGCACTTTATAGTTGTTGTTCCTGCCTTAACACCAGTTATATTTCCTCCTGATACAGTTGCTATATCAGCATCTTCTGACTCCCACATAACATTTGGATTATTTGCATCATCCGGAAGTACCGTCTGCTTAACAGTGTCTCTCTGGCCTACATACAGAGTAATGCTTTCTTTGTCTAAAGTTATAGAACTTACATATCGCTTAACTGTAAGAGTGAATGAAACGCTCTTCTCACTTCCATCTTTTGCTGTTGCAGTGATTGTTGTGTTTCCTTTGTTAAGTGCTGTGATCAATCCTTCTTCATCTACAGTTGCCACATTCTCATCTGATGATGTCCAGTTTACGCTTGGATCTGTAACGCTGTCAGGTGACGCCGTTGCAGTAACCTGCATTGTTTCGCCTGCATATATAACAGTTTTTTCTCTATTTATCCTAAGATTTGTAACTCTCTGCTTTACAACAACTTTACATACTACATATACATCATCTGAAACTGAAAATTTGACAGTTGCTTCTCCTGCAGATCTTGCAGTGATAGTCGCCTTAGTCTTATCTGTTGAATTGGATGATACCGTAACAATGTTTGTATTTGAAGATTCCCACTTAAGGTTCTTGTATATGCTGGCATCATCTGCATCAATATATGCCTCAAGTGATGTAACTCTGCTGTATGCATCAGCGCCAAGTACAAGTTCCGCTCTGTCCATATTGAGAGTCACCCCCTTTACAGGTGGCTGCACTGTCACATGACACTTGCCATATACCTTTTCAGTATCAACAGATGTACATATGATATCAGCCTCTCCAGGATTGACCGCCTTCACATTTCCCTCACCATCAACTGTAACAATACCATCGTTTGATGATGACCATTCAACGCTCTGCTCCACTGCGGTATTTGGTGAAACTGTAGCAGTAAGGCTGCTGCTGCCGCCTGCAATGAGAGTCATGCTTGACTGAGAAAGCGACACGCTGTTTACTCTCTGTTCAACATTTACCTGAATCACTGTCTCTACTTCAGGATTATCAGTTGATACGAAGTGGAGAAGCGCAATACCTGCCCCCCTTGTTGTTATAGTCTTGCTATATGTATTGAATGATACAACCCTGTTGCTCTCCTTGCCTTCCACATCAGTCACCTTACATGTGAACCCTGATATATCTTTAGACGCAAGACCATCCTCAGTTACACACTTTACATCAAGTTTCTTGGAGCCATTTCTTGGATATGTTCCGCAATCCATGTTGATGACTGCACCATCTTCATATGTTATCTGATTTCCTGCATCATCCTTCTCGGTCTGATCGACAAGATAAAGACCCGTAACAGGCTTATGACATTCCATATTCACATATCCGATAGCTCTTCCATTTAATATGACATTTATCTGTGCTGTTCCAGCCGAAACACACGTAAGCTCTCCTGTCTTAGGATCTATCTGTGCAACTCTCTCGTTCGATGAACTCCATGTAATATTCTTGTGAGGATTCTTCTCGCTATCCGTTGCACTGAGTGTTGTCTTATCTCCCACTCTGAAGCTGAGTGTAGATGCGTCTGATTTAGCGACTCCATCATCAGTTGTATACCACACTAACACCTTGAGCGGATTTAAAATATTGAGCGTAAACTTAACTTTACCAAGTCCTGCTCCTGTATAGTAATTGTATGTAAACTTGTCTGCATCCGGATTAGCTGTAAATATAAAACCATCAAGCACACCACCGGTCACGGATGTCGTTGTATTGTTGGCATCTACTCCCTGTATTGCGGCATATCCGACTGTATTCCTGTTTCTTTTGTGAACCGGATTGCCGTTCACATCTTTAACAGGCTCCCCCTTATTGTCTAAAGCAACAGGAAGTTCATAGTCATAATATGCCTTATGCAGTCCATACTTACTGGAAAAATCAGCCAGATCAAAATCGAAGTTTGTAGAATCAAGAGTTATGTCTCTGCTGTTTCCATTGCAGCTGAACACACCCTCATCGCCATAAAGCTCAGGACACACTGATATGTCTATAGCTACAAGACTGTTATTGTCAATCTTGAGCTCTTTCAGAGCCGGATGTCCATCGAGGTCTATCCCCTGAATATTATTATCTGAAAGATAAAGCTTTTCCAGCAGACTGTTCGATGCTATGTCTAGTTCTGCAAGAGAATTTGATGACGCATCGAGATTAATCAGGTTTCTGAGAGTTGTTATGTCAAGCTTGTTTATACCAGTGTCCTCGACATAAAGATCTCTAAGTGCGGTATTCGCAGTTACATTCACCTCATCCAGAACATTGCTGCTGACATCAAGATAACTGAGATTCTTATTCTGTGACACATCTACAAATGTCAGTCTGCTGTCTGAACAATCAAATGATGTAAGTTCAGGAGTATTGTCTATATTCAGCTCAGCAACATAGCTCTTCGAGCAGTCAAGAGAACCTAGTGCTATATCTCCTGACACATCAAGCTTTGTGATCGATGAGCGGACTACTATGCCATTAGTATTTTTTGCTCCAGAGCAATACAGAGCTGTAAGCTTCTCATGATCTGACACATCAAGGACCGAAAGTGAACGCATACTTTCACAATAAAGTGTTGTAAGCTCCATATTCGAGCCAAGATCCAAGGTCGATATGGTAGTTCCACTGACACCTAACACCTTAAGCCCTCTCATACTGCTCACATCTATCTTTGACAGGTTTGTCGAATTCGCATTGAGCATAACCAGATTGTTGTAATCTGACAGTGATGTCAGGTTGGTGATCTTATTGTCACTTATGTCAAGATAAGTAAGCTTATCGGCTTTCACCGGCAGTGTCAGACTGTCCATATGATTGCTTGACACATCGATATATGTAAGATTTTCAAGATTTTCTATATCGAGATTTCTTACAGACTGCTCATTACAGTCAAGCGACGACAGATTTGTGAAAAATTCTACGCCTTTAAGACTTGTAATCGCCGGAGAACACTTTGATACATCTATGGATGTAACAGCAGCAATCTCCTCTTCAGATAATTTTCCATCTTTGTTCGTATCAAAATTATCTGACACATAAGCTCCGAATGTTGAATCATTGAAAGATTCTGCAATGGATACACCATCCGCAGCATACACGGGACCTATCCCCGCCAGTGACTGAACAATCATAGCTGCACTCACAGCCGCCGCCAGCCATTTCTTCCCTTTTCTCATAAAATACCTCCCTTAGTTGAACTCCAGCCACGCAAAATTTGCCTTCGGCAAATGGCTGGAGCTACATGTCAAATTTTCATAGAAAACTTAACATATCCGTAATTCATGTTTATTTGCAATTAATCTAATTTTAGTATAACCATTTGTGCAATGTCAACAGAATGTTATCATTATTACTCAATATTACTATCAAGCAATGATATTACTGTTTTAACGCACTGAAGGAATCTGTCTCATTTAGTATATTAAAATAGTAAAAATGCCGGAATACGCTATTCCAATATGGCTGCATTATTCCGGCAATTTCGTCTATCTGTTATATAGTTTTATAACCATTACTTCTTCGTAATATATCCCTTAGCCTTCAGAAGCTCTGCACAGAGAACCGCACCACCTGCAGCACCTCTTACAGTATTGTGTGAAAGGCCAACGAACTTCCAATCATATACTGAATCCTCACGGAGACGTCCAACGCTTATACCCATACCGTTCTCAAAGTCAACATCCAGAGATACCTGTGGCCTGTTGTCCTCCTCAAGGTACTGGATGAACTGCTTTGGTGCACTTGGAAGGTTCAGTTCCTGAGGTGCGCCCTTGAAGCTTGTCATAGCCTCGATGAGCTGCTCCTTTGTAGGGTTCTTTCTGAACTTTACAAATACAGTTGCTGTATGTCCGTTGAGAACCGGAACTCTGATACACTGGCTTGTGATGGTGATTCCCTCTGCAGGTACGATTACACCATTCTCCTTGTCTACCTTACCCCAGATTCTGAGTGGCTCCTTCTCTGACTTCTCTTCCTCACCGCCGATATATGGAATGATATTGCCAAGCATCTCAGGCCAGTCCTTGAATGTCTTGCCTGCTCCTGAAATTGCCTGATAAGTGCTTACGATTACCTCGTATGGCTCAAATGGCATCCATGCTGTGAGTACAGGTGCGTAGCTCTGGATTGAACAGTTAGGCTTAACTGCAACAAATCCTCTCTCTGTTCCAAGTCTCTTCTTCTGGAACTCTATAACCTCTGCATGATCTGCATTGATCTCTGGAACCATCATAGGAACATCAGGAGTCCATCTGTGAGCTGAGTTGTTTGAAACTACAGGAGTCTCTGTCTTGGCATAAGCCTCCTCTATAGCCTTGATCTCATCCTTTGTCATATCTACTGCTGAGAATACAAAATCTACTGTGGCAGCGACCTTCTCCACCTCATTGACATTGTATACTACAAGCTTCTTAACTGCCTCAGGCATCGGTGTATCCATCTTCCATCTGTCACCTACTGCCTCTTCATATGTCTTTCCTGCGCTTCTTGGGCTGGCTGCAACTGTAACAACCTCAAACCAAGGATGGTTCTCAAGAAGTGAGATAAATCTCTGACCTACCATACCTGTTGCGCCGAGGATACCTACCTTTAACTTGTCACTCATCTTTCTTCTCTCCTATCTGTTTTTATATGACGATAAATGAACAGCGTTCTTTCATCTGTTCTTAAAAATATAGTAATCAGCTCGATATTCGCGAACTACTGAATTTTATATTTTTAATTATTTTATGACTCTTACCTTTACTACTCCCTCGATTGCTGAGAGTTCTGCGATGTCGTCTGCTGTTGGCTCTACACCAATATCAAGGATTGAGTATGCATAATCGCCCTTTGCCTTGCTGATCATTCCTGATACGTTGCCACCCTTCTTGGAGAATACTCCTGTGAACTGGGTGAGCATGTTAGGAATGTTCTTGTGGCAGATTGTAACTCTGGCTACATCACTGCACTGTCCCATGTTGACATTTGGATAATTTACAGAATTCTTGATGTTTCCATCGTTGATATATGACTTGATCTCCTTACAAGCCATAACTGCACAATTGTCCTCTGACTCTGCTGTTGAAGCTCCAAGATGTGGGAATGCTACAACGTTCTTGTAACCTGCTATGGCCGGGTTAGGGAAGTCTGTCATATACTTTGCAACCTTGCCCGAGTCGAGTGCCGCCTTCATATCCTCATCGTTGACCAAAACGTCTCTTGCGAAGTTGAGGATCTTAACGCCATCCTTCATCATTGCAAATGCATCTGCATTGATCATGCCCTTTGTGCTGTCAAGTGCAGGAACATGAACTGTTATATAATCACAATCTCTGTAGATATCCTCTACATTTGTGATGTGCTTTACATCCTTTGAAAGTCCCCATGCTGCATCTACTGACACATATGGATCATATCCGTATACCTGCATACCGAGCTTAAGTGCAACATTTGCAACTTTTGCTCCGATGGCGCCAAGTCCGATTACACCGAGCTTCTTGCCGAGGATCTCATTGCCTGCGTAGTTCTTCTTCTGCTTCTCCACCATCTTGGCGATATCCGCCTCAGCGGCATTGTCCTTAACCCAGTTGTAACCGCCAACAAGGTCTCTTGAAGCCATGAGAAGCGCTGCTACTACAAGCTCCTTAACACCGTTTGCATTTGCTCCCGGTGTGTTGAATACTACGATACCCTTCTCAGCGCACTTATCAAGTGGAATGTTGTTGACACCCGCACCTGCACGGGCTACTGCCAGAAGGTTGTCTGACAGCTCAAGATCATGCATTGATGCACTTCTGACAAGAACTGCATCTGCATCTGCGAAATTGTCTGTTACTTCATATGTATCAGGTAAAAGTTCCATACCGCATGCTGCGATAGGATTTAAGCAATTAATCTTTACTGACATGTCTTTTTCTCCCTTTTCTGTGACACAGGTAATTGTATGATCACATACTGCAAACTTTACGATCACCCGCCACTATCTATATCGTCTTCTACTATGTAATACTTAATATTACTTGTTCTCTGCCTCGAACTTCTTCATGAACTCTACAAGCTTCTCAACTCCCTCGATCGGCATTGCGTTGTAGATAGATGCTCTCATACCACCTACTGTTCTGTGGCCCTTAAGGTTGACAAATCCTGCCTCTGTAGCCTCCTTGACGAACTTGGCATCAAGATCTGCGTCACCTGTTACAAATGGTACGTTCATGAGTGAACGGTCTTCCTTTACTACAGTTCCCTTGAAGAGCTCTGAACTGTCGAGGAAATCATAAAGAATCTTAGCCTTCTTCTCGTTGTGAGCCTTCATAGCCTCAAGGCCGCCCATCTCCTTAACCCACTTGAATACCTTGCCACAGATATAGATACCGTAGCATGGAGGTGTGTTGTAGAGTGAGTCTGCATCTGCCTGGGTCTTGTACTTGAGCATGGTTGGTGTAAATGGCATAACGTCATCTCTGATGAGATCCTCACGGATGATAGCCACTACAACACCAGCAGGACCAACGTTCTTCTGTACACCAAAGTAGATCATACCATAATCCTCAACATTTACAGGCTGTGAGAGAATGTCTGATGACATATCTGCAACGAGTATCTTGCCCTTTGTGTTAGGAAGTGTGTGGTATGTTGTTCCATATATAGTATTGTTATGACAAATGTAAACATAATCAGCATCGTCATCGATTGGAAGATCTGAACAGTCTGGGATATATGAGAAAGTCTTGTCTGCTGATGATGCAACTACAACTGCCTTTCCATATTTCTTTGCTTCTTCGTATGCTTTCTTTGCCCACTGACCTGTAATGATGTAATCAGCTACACCATTCTTCATGAGATTCATTGGAATTGCTGCGAACTGCTGAGAAGCTCCTCCCTGAAGGAAAAGCACCTTGTAGTTGTCAGGTATATTCATGAGATCTCTGAGATCCTTCTCTGCCTCTTTGATGATATTGTCGAAGGCTTTAGACCTGTGGCTCATCTCCATTACGCTCATGCCTGTTCCCTTGTAATCAAGCATTTCTTCTGCTGCCTCTTTTAATACCACCTCAGGAAGAACTGAAGGGCCTGCTGAAAAGTTGTACACTCTTGCCATTTTTGTTATCTCTCCTTCTTTGATTTTGTGACGATAATTTTGCTTTAAGCTGAATGCACTTGTGATTGGCTGTATATGACATTCTTCGGAGCGCTCCCGCTCGTCTACTCCTGCAGCGGTACTAAGGTGCTGCTTACGCACCACCTAAGGACCGGCGGAGTAGAATGTCCTTCGAATGGCATATACAGCCAATCACAAGCAATTTATTCTTTCTATCAAAATTATCTGATTGTGACTTAATTAAATGTGTGCGAGATAATCTATTAACAAAAATGTCCTTCGTTCCCATTTATATGAAAATTCTGACTTATCTTTGTTCTTTTGGTATATCCCGCTTGCGATTAGCAAGTTATTCTTACTAAAATCTTATATTATCAAGCAATTTAACTTCATTATCGCTTATATCCCTGTACTATAGCACTCTTTTCACTTGTCGGCAAGTGGGGATTATATATAAAGGCACCATATTTATGTATGTATCCACACAAATATGGTGTCTTTTCGTCTTGTGTCGGCGTATATATTACATATCGTCCTCTGAGAAACAGGTGTCGATGGCTGCTCCCGGAGCTACCATTGGCCATACCTTGTCGTCTCCCGCTATTGTTACATCTATTACCACAGGTCTGCCTGCTGCGAGGGCTGTCTTCATTGCTGCCTCAAACTCATCAAGTGTGTTGGCTCTGATTCCCATGGCACCAAGTCCCTCTGCTACCTTGACGAAATCTACTGAATCGTCAAGCACAGTGTTGGAATACCTGTGGTCATAGAACAGTGTCTGCCACTGTCTTACCATTCCAAGTACATGGTTGTTCAAAACTACCTGGATGATAGGCACGTTGTATCTTGCCGCTGTTGCTATCTCGTTCAGATTCATTCTGAAACATCCGTCTCCGGCTATGTTGATAACTGCCTTGTCAGGTCTGCCATACTTTGCACCGATAGCAGCGCCAACACCGTAACCCATGGTCCCAAGTCCGCCTGATGACAGAAATGTCCTAGGCTCCTTGAATATATAGTTCTGAGCTGCCCACATCTGATGCTGTCCGACATCTGTTGTGATGATCGCATCCCCCTCTGTAAGCTCGTAGATCTTCTTGATAGCTGCAGGTCCGTTCAGTGTGTCAAAGCTGTACACGTCAGGATTCTGCTTCTTAAGGTCTTCAATCTCAGACATCCATGTCTTGTTTGACTGTGCTGCAAGCTTGCTGTTGAGAATCTTCAGAACCTCCTTTGCATCGCCAACTATGCTGGCATTTGTAGGGATGTTCTTGTCTATCTCAGCAGCATCTATATCTATATGTATGATCTTTGCATTTGGCGCAAACTTGGATGCGTTTCCGATAACTCGGTCTGAGAATCTGGCACCAACAACGATCACAAGGTCTGCCCTTGACACGCCGAGGTTTGACACCTTGGTTCCGTGCATACCGATCATGCCTGTATATCTCTCGCTTCTTCCGTCAAATGCACCTTTACCCATAAGTGTATCGCACACAGGTGCATCCACTTTATCTGCAAATTCTGCAAGCTCTGCTGACGCGTCAGAGATGATGCATCCGCCGCCCGCCATGATAAATGGTCTTCTTGAAACCTTGATCATCTCAAGAACCTTGTTCACATCCTCCTCGCGGATTGTGTCTGTCTTTCTCTCGATGACTTCCGGTGTCTCTGGTATATACTCTGTCTCCGCTGCGGTTACATCCTTTGTTATATCCACAAGCACTGGGCCAGGTCTTCCGCTCTTTGCGATCTTGAATGCACGTCTGATGGTCGGTGCAAGATCATCTATGTGCTTCACGATGAAGCTGTGCTTGGTGATAGGCATAACAACTCCTGCAATGTCTACCTCCTGGAAGCTGTCCTTACCGAGCATATTTACGCCTACGTTTGCTGTTATAGCTACAACGGGAATAGAATCCATGTATGCAGTTGCTATACCTGTTACAAGGTTAGTGGCACCCGGACCTGATGTGGCCATACATACTCCGACCTTGCCTGTAGCTCTGGCGTATCCATCTGCCGCATGGGCAGCGCCCTGCTCATGTGATGTGAGCACATGATTGATCTCATCCTGGTGCTTGTAGAGGGCATCGTATACGTTGAGGATAGTTCCTCCTGGATAACCGAACACGGTGTCAACGCCCTGTTCTTTAAGGCACTCTATAACAATTTCAGAACCTGATATCTTTGACATTATTATCTTCTCCTTCTTTTTCTCTCATATCGTAAAGATAATTGTGAAACTGCCAAACATTGATTACATCTGAGAGGTTTAGCCTTGCCAAATCAGAAAAATACGCAGCCGCCGGTCCTTAGATGGCGCCGCAGTGGCATCTTAGTACCGCTGCAGGCTAAGTTAAGTGAGAGCGGCCTCTGATTGGCAGGCTAGCCCTCTCAGATGTCCCAAACATGCATGTTTCGCAATTATCAGCTAGTTCTTTGGCACCTCAAGCACAGCGCCTCTGTTGCCCGATGTAACCATAGCTGCGTATCTTGCAAGGTAGCCTGTTGTAACCCTTGGCTCTCTTGGTGTCCATGCAGCCTTTCTCTTTGCGAGCTCCTCGTCTGACACATCGAGCTTGATGCTGAGGTTGTTGATATCGATCTCGATCATATCGCCTTCCTCAACAAGTGCGATAGGTCCGCCCACAGCAGCCTCTGGTGATACATGTCCGATGGATGCTCCACGGCTTGCTCCTGAGAATCTTCCATCTGTGATAAGAGCTACTGATGAACCAAGTCCCATTCCTGCTATGGCTGATGTAGGATTGAGCATCTCTCTCATACCAGGACCGCCCTTTGGTCCCTCGTATCTGATGACTACCACGTCACCCTCTACAATCTTACCACCCTTGATAGCTGCGATCGCGTCCTCCTCACAGTCAAATACCCTTGCAGGGCCCTTGTGAGCCAGCATCTCAGGCACAACTGCTGAACGCTTTACTACAGAGCCGTCCGGTGCAAGGTTACCCTTAAGCACAGCCAGACCACCTGTAACTGAGTATGGATTGTCCATAGGTCTGATGACCTCAGGATTCTTGTTGACACTGCCTGCAACAGCCTCTCCTATTGTCTTGCCTGTAACTGTCATGCAGTCCTTGTTGATGAGTCCTGCATCGGCAAGCTGCTTGATAACCGCATACACACCACCGGCCTCATTGAGATCCTCCATGTATGTGTGGCCTGCAGGAGCAAGGTGGCACAGGTTTGGTGTCTTTGCGCTGATCTCATTTGCAAAAGAGATATCAAAGTCGAATCCGATCTCATGTGCTATAGCTGGGAGGTGGAGCATAGAGTTGGTCGAACATCCAAGTGCCATATCAACTGTGAGAGCGTTGATGATGGACTCCTTAGTGATGATATCTCTAGGCTTGATGCCCTTTCTGTACATATCCATAACAGCCATACCTGCATGCTTTGCAAGCTTAAGTCTCTCTGAATAAACGGCTGGAATAGTTCCATTTCCTGGAAGTCCCATTCCAAGAGCCTCTGTAAGACAGTTCATTGAGTTTGCTGTGTACATACCTGAACACGATCCGCATGTAGGACATGTCTTGCACTCATACTCGTATACATCCTCCTCAGTCATGGTTCCGGCTGCATATGAACCTACAGCCTCGAACATACTTGAAAGGCTTGTCTTATTTCCCTTTACGTGTCCGGCAAGCATAGGACCGCCAGATACAAATACTGTTGGGACATTTACTCTGGCTGCAGCCATGAGAAGTCCAGGAACGTTCTTGTCACAGTTAGGGATCATAACCAGTGCGTCAAACTGATGAGCTATAGCCATAGCCTCTGTTGAGTCTGCGATCAGATCTCTTGTAACCAGTGAATACTTCATTCCGATATGTCCCATTGCTATACCATCACACACAGCGATAGCCGGGAACATAACAGGTGTACCGCCTGCCATGGCAACTCCCATCTTTACTGCCTGTGCTATCTTGTCCAGGTTCATGTGGCCTGGAACTATCTCATTGTATGAACATACAATACCTACTAATGGTCTCTCCATCTCTTCCTTTGTCATGCCCAGTGCGTTGAACAGAGATCTGTGTGGCGCCTGCTGCATTCCAACCCTTACATTATCACTCTTCATCTTATTCTCCTCCAATAATGGTTATTTCTATATTCTCTCGCAGATAAGATCACCCATCTCGGAACAGCTTACGAGCTGTGTTCCCTCTGAGTGGATATCTATTGTTCTGTATCCGTCCTTGAGTACCTGCTTTACAGCGTTCTCCACTGCATCTGCCTCTTTGTCGAGGTCAAATGTGTATCTGAGCATCATGGCTGCCGACAGGATGGTTGCTATTGGATTCGCCTTGTTCTGTCCTGCTATGTCAGGTGCCGATCCACCTGATGGCTCATACATACCGAACTTTGTCTCGTTAAGTGATGCCGATGAAAGCATTCCGATAGAACCGGAGATCATGGACGCCTCGTCTGAAAGGATGTCACCGAACATGTTCTCTGTAAGGACCACGTCAAACTGTGCAGGGTCCTTCACAAGCTGCATCGCACAGTTGTCGACGAGCATGTGCTCAAGCTCAACCTCAGGGTAATCCTTTGCCACTTCCTCAACGACCTTTCTCCAGAGTCTTGATGAGTCAAGGACATTTGCCTTGTCAACGGATGTGACTTTCTTTCTTCTCTTCATAGCTATGTCAAATGCTTTGATGGCTATTCTTCTGATCTCGTTCTCATTGTATGTGAGGGTATCAACGGCTGTCATAACTCCGTCAACCTCCTCTGTGTGTCTCTCGCCGAAGTAGAGACCACCGGTGAGCTCTCTCATCATCATCATATCAAATCCGCGCTCTGCGATCTCAGCCTTGAGTGGGCAAGCCTCCTTCAGCTCATCATAAAGATTTGCAGGACGAAGGTTTGCGAAGAGGCCAAGTTCTTTTCTAATCTTTAACAGTCCTGCCTCCGGGCGGAGATTTGGAGGGAGCTTATACCATGGTGATGTGGATGTATTTCCTCCGATCGAACCGAGGAGAACAGCATCCTTTGACTTTGCAACTGCCACTGCCTCGTCTGTGAGCGGTACGCCTGCCACGTCTATTGAACATCCGCCCATGAGGATCTGCTCATAGTCAAATGTATGTCCGAACTTTTTACCTACTGTATCAAGAACCTTCATAGCCTCTGTGACTACCTCAGGGCCGATACCGTCGCCTTTTATTACGGCTAAATTACACTGCATTTTCTTATTCCTTCTTTCGATTATTAATTCTTGCTATTTATATAGTTGATGAGGCCCTCACTCTTGATGATCTCCTGCATGAACGGAGGGAATGCCTGACCCTTGAACTCTGTTCCTCTAGTTCTGTCATAGATCATACCGCTGTCAAAATCGATCTCCACATCGTCGCCTGCCTGGATAGCCTCAGCTGCCTCAGGGCACTCGATGATAGGAAGTCCGATATTGATGGCATTCCTATAAAATATTCTGGCAAATGTCTCTGCGATGACACAGCTTATTCCTGATGCCTTGATGGCTATAGGTGCGTGCTCTCTTGAAGATCCACAGCCGAAGTTCTTTCTTGCCACCATGATGTCGCCCGGTTTTACGCGCTTGACGAAATCCTTATCTATATCTTCCATACAGCTCTTTGCAAGCTCTGCAGGATCTGATGAATTCAGGTATCTTGCAGGGATGATTACATCTGTATCTACGTTGTCACCATATTTGTGTACTGTTCCATGTGCTTTCATAGTCTATCTCCTTTATCTCTACAGAAATTTGCTAAATCATGCAAGTCTGACCTTTTGGGTGCTTTAGCATGCTTAGCAAACTTCTTCATATTCTATGTTTTTTATTACAGACCAAGTTCGTCAGGGCTGCTGATCTTACCTGTGATCGCTGATGCAGCTGCTACAGCCGGGCTGGCAAGATATACCTCTGAGTCAACGTGACCCATACGTCCTACGAAGTTACGGTTTGTTGTTGATACAGCTCTCTCTCCCGCTGCCATGACGCCCATATGTCCTCCGAGACATGGTCCGCATGTAGGAGTTGAAACCACTGCTCCAGCCTTGACAAATATAGTCATGAGGCCTTCTTCAATACACTGAAGGTAGATATCCTGTGTTCCAGGGATGACGATAACTCTGACACCGTCAGCAACCTTTCTTCCCTTGATGATATCTGCTGCAATTCTCATATCTGAGATACGTCCATTTGTACATGAACCGATGACAACCTGATCGATCTTGATATCGCCGACCTCGTCGATGGTCCTGGTGTTCTCCGGGAGATGAGGGAAAGCAACTGTCGGCTTAAGCTGTGACAGGTCGATGGTGTACTCTGCATCGTATACAGCGTCCTCGTCAGCCTCATACTTTGTATATGATTTTGTGCTGTGCTCCTTCATGTACTCCTCTGTAAGCTCATCAACAGGGAAGATACCATTCTTGGCACCTGCCTCGATGGCCATGTTCGCAATTGTAAATCTGTCGTCCATGGTAAGGTTCTTGATACCCTCTCCAACGAACTCCATTGACTTGTAAAGTGCACCGTCAACACCGATCATGCCGATGATGTGAAGGATTACGTCCTTACCGCTGATCCACTTTGCCTTCTCTCCAACGATGTTGAACTTGATGGCTGATGGAACCTTGAACCAGGCCTTGCCTGTCACCATTCCTGCTGCCATATCTGTACTTCCGACACCTGTCGAGAATGCTCCGAGTGCTCCGTATGTACATGTATGTGAGTCTGCACCGATACATGTCTCTCCTGCTACGATAAGTCCTTTCTCTGGAAGGAGCGCATGCTCGATACCCATTGCTCCGACATCGAAATAGTTCTCGATCTCATTTGCCGCTGAGAACTGTCTTACACACTTACAGTGCTCTGCACTCTTGATATCCTTGTTTGGTGTGAAGTGATCCATGACAAGTGCTATCTTCTTCTTGTCAAATACTTCCTTCTTGTTGAACTTCTCCATCTCGTGAATTGCGACTGGAGTTGTTACGTCATTTCCTAATACTAAATCCAAATCTGCCTCGATAAGCTGTCCTGCTTCAACTGATGGCAGTCCTGCATGAGCAGCTAAAATCTTCTGAGTCATGGTCATACCCATATGTATAGTCCTCCTATCATTTGTTTCTAAATACAAATTCTTACTCTTGATAATATCACTCATCTAGGTATAATTACAATATATAAAAAGAATAGCTATTATAACCTGGGGGAATGTCATGATAAGTAATCTGAACAATTACGTCATATTTCATACAGTAGCAAAAACCGGAAATATCAGCAAGGCTGCAAGCCAGCTCTACATCAGCCAACCAGCGATCAGCAAATCAATATCCAAGCTTGAGGCAGAGCTTGGCACTGCCCTCTTTTCCAGAAGCTCAAGGGGCGTGGTACTGACCGAGGAGGGACAGGTGCTCTACGAGTATGTGGAGAGGGCTTTCGATTCACTGAACATGGGCGAGGAAAATCTGAAGAACTACAAAGAACTTGGGATCGGACACATAAGGATCGGTGTGAGCACATCGCTGTGCAAGCACATACTCTTGGACTACCTGAAGGACTTCATAAGAGAAAATCCAAATATCAAGTTCAGCATCGACTGCCACTCAACGATCAACACTATCAAGCTGCTCCGAAACGAGGATATCGATATAGGTCTCATCTGCAACACCGAACTTCCAAAGGGGATAGTCTATTCTCCTGTCAGGGAGATCCACGACGTATTTGTGGCAAGTCCAGAATATCTGGACAATTTCTACGAGCGTGCAAATGACAAGGCTCACTATAGTTTCGCTGATGATCTTCCAAACAATATCAAAGGCAACTTCATCCCTCTGCTAAGCTCAGGCCTAACCTCTGTCACAGGCAAGGATGCTCCAGTTCCGAATCATGATAAAAAAAGCAGAGACACCAGACATTCATCCGGCACCTCTGCTTCTAACACTATTTTTAATTCAATTAACACCGATATCTCCAATATATCAACCGTTGACATTCTTGAGAATTCCAACCTCATGGTTCTCGAAGAGGCCAATGTAACCCGTACCCATGTGGACGAATATCTCCGCTCCCAGGGCATCAGCTGCAGCCAGGTATTAGAGATCAACAACATGGATCTCCTAATCGACTTTGCCGCCATCGGCATGGGTGTTGCCAGCGTAGTACGTGAATTCGCAGTGGAACAACTCTCTTCCGGTGTGATAACCGAGCTGCCGCTGGATACGCCTATTCCGAGCAGAAGTGTCGGCTTTGCTTACTCAGGGGTAAAGAATCAGAGCACGGCTATGAAGAAGTTTATGGAGTGGGTGGGTGTGTAATACACACTCTTCTCTGAACACCAACCAATACCATAAAAATGCATATCCCAGCTATAGTCACGCAAAATCCGGTCACAAGTCCCGGTGTTCTGTATGTAATTTTTATCTCATGCTTTCCCGAAGAGATTCTCACACCCATATTACCGCTTCCAAAACGGATTTTTTCAACATTTTCTCCATCCACGTATATCTTAAATCCGTCATTGAATGGATATGCAATATAAAGGATTCCAGGATTTTTCACATGTACGTTCCCATAGAAAGTATTCTTTCCAAATCCTGTGCACTCAAGCGGACTATCGAGTATCTTCTCTTCTGCTTTCTCAAATTCATCTGCATTGTAATTGTATACCTTTACAAATCGCTCACCAACACTTACTGCTTTAGAGCTGGTCGCACCGCCTATAGTTATCCTGATATGTTGACCTTTCTTTACAAGGCCGACATGTGACAGCTGTTCTGTAACATATGATCCATTCGATACCCTGAGCTCTCCGTCCACGATCATCTCCACATAATGATCACGGCTGTCCTTGCTGTAGACATACATATCCATATCCGATGCCGCATCGAACTCGTAACGTGTCATCGGCACAAATGCATTTGACGTTCTGTATACACAATATCCCACAGATTCCTTAAGCGTATCTTGATTCAGATAAGAAGTACTCCAATCAGATATATCAATCTCTGTAAATACATCTGATAAGAGCCCACAGCCACGCCTTATAAAATCATTCTGGTTTTCAAGTGGTGATTTATCAGCCTTCCATCCTTCGATATCATCATCAAGCACAAAGCCCATCATCTCCGGCATATCAGACTCATATATATTATATACATCATTATCATCAATCAGACTATATCCCGAATAAGTTCCCTTTTCCGGGCTCAGCACATATCTGACATTGTACATAAGGGAAGTAAGCGGTGTTGTGCCAGAGTATATATATTCAACATTGTCAAAGTGAGCAAGCCCCATACTGGAAAATGCTCTGATCGTATTTCCATTTGCCATGGATGAATACCAGTTTGTCTGTGAATATGGCGCATAATTTTCATTAACCATAGCGCTCTTTCTGGTGCCATTTTCTGTATTCAGGGAATTGTATACAGATTCCCACTGATCCAGTCTTACAGCATCTGCCAGGAGACAGTCCTCCGTCTTGCCCGGCATTACATATAACGCATTTCCTATAAGTTCAACTATCCAACAGCCACAGATGATACACACAGCCACTCCCGGCTTTATGCTTTCTCTTCTGCAAAGCACGCACAGCATGACTGCAAATGCCAGCATAAGCATAAATATAACATAGCCAATCGGGGTACTCATATCTCTGTTGTCAATAAGACTTGCCAAAAATATTACACCTGCCGCCGCAGTACTTACAGCAATATACCTCAGTCTCAGCTTAGCAAGATTCATGAGAATTCGATATGTTACAACAAGTAATATAAATGTTAATATGAATGCAAACCTGTTTCCAAGTCCATGTGTGATCGTCATGCCATGGAACACATAATTAAGCGGAAGATAGTTCAGGGCGAGCACAAGCACGGCCATGGCTATACAGTATTTCACCCTCGTCTTCCAGTCACTCACATAAGACAAAAGAAAAAGGCAGGCAGCAAATACAACAATACTTCCACAATAACTGTTATTGCTGAACATAGATACACATTCCAAATCCTTCAGTGGATAGAACGAGGATATATACGCTCCAAACTGCCCCCACATCTGTGTTCCTTCAAGTCCCATATCAGTCACCGAAGACGCAGCTCTCATGACCACCAGTCCGGCAGGGATCAGAACCACTCCTGCGAGCAGAGCAGACAGCACCGAGCAGCAGGCAAACGAAAGTCCTCTGCACAGGAAATCTCTGACATTTTCACGTTTTTCCAGCAGGAAATATATCACGGCAAATACACATATATAGAATGAAAAATAGAAATTGCATATGATTGATACCGTCAAAGACAGCGTGTATAACACCCATCCTTTTCCATCTGACAGACGCTCTATGCCAAGTGCTACTATCGGAAGCAGAATAAGCCCGTCAAGCCACATGATATTATGCCCATATGCAAGGACATACCCGGACAATCCATATGCCATACTGCATGCCAGTTCTATGAACGTTACAACTGTCCGGCTGTACCCATTCTCCGTATTTTTCTTATTGGTATGTCTGAAAAAGCAAAGCGCTGTGACCGGCAGGCAGGCGGATTTTATAATGATAAGCAATACCATAGAAAGTTCCAGCCTGCTCTCTCCCATCATTAGAACGAGGATATTGAACGGACTCAAACAGTAATACAGTGACTCCTGCACAGCATCGATTCCCATTCCCATCGACCAGATAAAGCTTCCTTTGCTACCTCCCGAAATCCATTCAAATAACATATGAAACATATTCTTATACTGCACATATGCATCATACGTCAGAAAACTTTTATCTCCAAACGGGTATGCTTTCTGCAGGAGCAAAATTACTGTATATACCAGAACTGTAACTAAGAATACAGCAGCATACAGTATCCTGCTCTTTTTATGTTTGTTTACTTCTCCTTGCTTTATCCCCATATCAATCCCCACTTAATTTATTGCGCTATCTGTTCTATGCAGCCTGTACCTTCTTTTTCCTGCTGCGTCTAAGATTCACCATGTATAAGACAGCTATGAGCCATCCTGCCGCAGATAATATAAGCCCAAGCTTGAATCCATATGTTACATACCTGAATTCTATTGTATGTGTTCCTGCAGTCAGCTCCAGCCCCACAAGTGCGCCATTTGCCAGTGTTGTTATATCAGTCTTCTTTCCATCAACATACGCTGTAAAGCCTCTGTAATAAGGAATTGATGTATACAATATACCATCCTCATTTGCTGTCACCGTACCCTTTACATATGTAGATGTCACTGTGTCAAGTGAAAGTGTCCTATCCTTAATTGATTCCTTGCATTCCTGCATCTTGTCATCGTGATATTCATAGAAATCTATACACGTTACTCCCTTTTTAAGGACTGTAGACAGATTGACTGCCTGTATCTCGACCTTCTGCCCACTCTTCAGCTCACCGAGATCAAGTACATCCTTTGGTGAGGGATAAGCGTCATACTCATTTATATCCGCTATCACATTTCCGTCTACAGTTACAATATTACACAGCTTATTTGCATCCTCAAGGCTCACATACAGATGCATATCCCTCGGAGCTGTAAACGTATAAATCTGTGTGGCATGGTAATCTTCATCGAGCGACACATTCATATATGTATAAGCATTTTTATCAGTCTTTCTCTCCAAAGTTACTCCATCCGGCAAGACCTGTCTATCCGGAGCGCTTCCTCTATATTTCACATCAAAATCAGTCAGTTCATCCGGTGAAACATGAGTGAACACTCCTTCAACTCCCGACACATCTTTCACGAATTCATTCTGCACCTCAAACGGAACTACGCCTGACACATTCCAATCTTTTATACTGCCATCTGTAGAAAAGCCCGCTCCCACAGCATAGTCTGTTGTATACCATGCAATCTCATCATCTATATCGTACACATCGTTTTTCAGATTATATCTTTGCTCCTTTGTATATCCACCATAATATGCATCTGCATCCGATAATACATTTCTTACATTGAACATAAGCGCAGTTACCGGTGTAGTATTTCTGTATGCATATGTCGCGCCGTGTTCCTGATACAACATTCCAAGCGCATCAAAAAGCCATGTCACTTTTGTATTTATGATTGAAGAGAACATATTAGTGTCTGAATAGACTGTATTATTTTGTGACAAAATCCAGGATGTCTTTCTATTAAGATCACTGTTGTCCTTTTCATTATATATGGCTCTCCATCCGTCAGTCCCGCCTAGATGCTCCTTGCCCGTAGTATATGCATCCGTATTCACATATACGGCATTGGATATCAGCTCCACAAAAAGTATTACTATAAAATTCACAATCAGAGAATTTATCTTTATGCTGTTTCTGGCCTGTAATACAAATACCATAAACAAATATATAATAAGCAGAATCGTGACCATATAGCAGACTACATTTTGCACCTCATTGTTTGCCAGAAAAACGCCCCCAAAGAAAGCCGAAAATACAACAGCGGTCAGTATCACCTCCCGAACCCCCGGCTTCATCCAGTTCACAGCACACTCAAAAGCCGAAACAATAAGCAATATGACGAGAATAAATGCATATCTGTAAGAATACAGATGTGGATATGTGAATCCATGAAGAACATATAGTGCCCCTGTCAGATTCAGACAGACAATAAGCAGCGCTATCTCCACCAGCCTCTTAACTCTTGCCCGAAGTTGTATATTTCTGTTAAACATATATACAACCACAAGGAAAAGCAGGGACAGTCCCATATACATATTTCTTGCATACAGGGTCATTCCAGCTATATCTATATCATATCCCCAGAAAAAGCTCTGGAACAAACTTGCAAAATTGCCAAACTTTGTAAATGGTATATCTTCTGTGAGTGAACTCGCACCTTCTCTTCCAACTATCGCAAGGAAACACGGCACAAGGACAACACATGCACTTAATGCAGCAATTATAGACGTGAGTGCAAACTTCACTCCACGCTTCCAAAACATTTTCCAACTATCCTTTTTCACATCGATAAACCATATCACAGCTATCATAGCCACAAACCACGAAAAATAGAAATTGAATACAAATGACATAAAAAGCATCACAAAATAAAGTCTCACATCACCGCCCTGAACGAGCCTCTCAACCCCAAGCATCATAACAGGCACGAAAAGAAGGCATATAAGCCATATGAGATTATACTGATATGCAAGCATATAATCGCACATAGAATAAGCCATTCCCATAACAACACATAGTATGTCATTCAACCATCCATGCTGCATTTTGTTTCTGCTGGTATGCGATAAGAAATAGGTCATAGTAACTCCGCAAAGTCCAACCTGAATACACATACTGACGATCATTCCCATCTCCATATGTGAACCACCGAACAGAACCGCTATGAGATTGACAGGACTTGCCAGATAATAAAAGAAGTTGGTATAAAAGTCATAGCCAAGTCCCATATCCCAACTGAAAAAAATTGATTTTCCCTGTCTTATCCTGTCTGACAATTCAACAAAAAACGCATAATACTGGGTATTGGAATCTCCAATCAGTATAGTATTCTTTCCAAATGGATAGCAGCTTGTCATTATCATATGTATCACTATACATATAATAGGAATCAAAAATGCCATTCCATACTTAACTATTTTCCTTGACATGATTTTCTTTTTTTCCATAATTATTCCATCACTCCATATTGCTTTGTATTTTTCCTTTTTCGTCAGCATGTTGCATTACAAGTATCAATAACATAAGCATGACCGCTGATATACTTATTATCCATGACCAATACTGAATCTTTGTCCCCTTATATTTTACAACAACTTTACCAGCTTCCGGTGGAACTGATATTTCTGCCAATCCATTATTTAGACATTTGCTTACCGTCAGTTTCCGTCCATCAGCCATTATTGCTTCATATCCCTTATAATAATACTTTGGAACTACGCACTCCCCGGCAGCTTCACCCGCATCAAACTCATAGCTTCCATCTGATCCATAGTGCCCCTGTATGTAAGTGTCTTCGCACTTCACCATCCCGCTATTTTCTGATCCAACAGATGTTGCAAGATCCCCTTCCGCAGGAAGCCACTCCCAGAACCCTATGCTGTCTGTACTTCCTGCATTATCAGCATACCCTTCAGGATAGTTCACATAGCCGCCAAGCTCTATATTCCACACCATATTCATGTTAAATAATCCTATGAGCACGCTTCCTGCAACGCAGGCGTACATATATCTTTTACGGACAGAAATCAATGTCATCAATTCATATGACTGAAGTGCAATTCCTAGTGCCGCAAAGAATTCTGTGAACATATTCAGTCTCCACGGAAACTGTATACTGACAAATGGTGTTCTGTCGATAAGTTTCCATGGGAAAATCTTTGTCTCGCATACAAGAAGCACCGCCGCTGTCACAAGACACATCAAAGCCTTTTTATTATATACTTTTTTATATATACTGACAAATAGCATAAGTGCCAATATTCCAATTTCAATAAATGCAACTGAATATTTACCACTTACTATCGCCAGCAGCGACTGTGTCTCCTCATGCGTATAAAACGCCGGTTCATTGCTTACATAGAACTCTCCATCTACAAATTGTTCAAGTACAGGAAGCCAGTAATAACATGTAAGTACTGCACACGCAAGAACTTCCATGCACACGGTTCCTATGAGTCTTCGTAAGCCTGCAAATTTTTTCCATCCCGCAAACACCCATATAATTCCCATAACCACACACAGAACAAAACTTATCGTATGTGACAGCATAAGGCATGCATATGAAATGCAAAGCAGTCCCTTTCTGCTGTGTCCCATCTCTGTCAGATCGTAAAGTCCCAGAAATGCCAGTGGAACAAATATCATGGCTGCCACTTCCCCCAGTGCAAATCTGGTATATACGTCCTCGAGATGATAATGTCCCATTGTATAAAGCACCATCGTTATGGTGCCTGCATAACGGCTTCGTCCTATACACTTTCCCGCATAATATGCTGCAGCACCTGTACACACCATAAGCACATATATGTATAGTTTCATTGCAATCTCAGGAGAAGCACCACATAATCTGAATAAAACAGCAGGAAGTAAAAACAAATCCGGATAAAATATTCCCATACCATAACCGTATCCTTCCAGCATGGTCTGATATATATACACAGGATAGCCCTGTCCTGACTTTAGAGCCTTGAGGATACTCTCCACTCTGAGCATATGTACCTGCTGATCATCTCCATATGGCAGACCTGTCTTAAAACACGGGATCATACATGCACCGCTTATCAGAAGCACAAGCAGCACAATTCCCAGACTCTCTACTTTATCTTTCTTTTTTCCTGTCATGCAGAATCTCCTTCCGGCCATCAACTCATTATTATTTGCATGAATAAAAGACAAAACGGGAACAGGTATGGAATCTACTCTCACCTGTCCCCGTATTCAATGCCATAAAGCAATATCTTTATAGTCCTCACATATCAGCGTGCTTTACTACCTTATGTCATAATGTCACAAAGCATATGCTCTGCGGCTATCTATATCTTACTTAAAGTACTCCACACCACTCTCAAATATCTTCTGGTTCTGATCACCATATACGTTCACAGCTACTGCCTGTCCGATACGCTCTGAGTGACCCATCTTACCAAGAACACGTCCATCTGGGCTTGTGATACCCTCGATTGCGTAGTATGAACCGTTGACATTGTAATACTCATCCATGGTTGGATTACCGTTCATGTCGACATACTGTGTTGCAACCTGTCCATTTGCGAAGAGCTTCTCACACCACTCCTTGCTTGCAACGAAACGTCCCTCACCGTGTGAGATAGGAATTGTGTACACTCCGCCGAGCTCTGCCTTAGAAAGCCATGGGCTCTTGTTTGTGACAACCTTTGTGTATACCATCTTGGACTGATGACGTCCAATGCTGTTCATGGTCAGTGTAGGTGAATCATCTGTCTGTGGTCTGATCTCGCCGTAAGGAACAAGTCCGAGCTTGATAAGTGCCTGGAATCCGTTACAGATACCAAGTGCAAGTCCGTCTCTCTCATTCAGAAGCTTCATGACTTCCTCTGAGATCTTGGCATTACGGAATGCCGTTGCGATGAACTTACCTGATCCGTCAGGCTCATCACCTGCTGAGAATCCACCTGGGAACATGATGATCTGAGAATCGCTGATCGCCTTAGCAAATGCATCTACAGAATCTCTGATTCCCTGTGCTGTCATATTCCTGAATACTATCGTCTGTACGTCTGCGCCAGCTCTCTCAAATGCCTTTGCTGAGTCATACTCACAGTTCGTACCAGGGAATACAGGTATGAATACCTTTGGTTTTGCAACCTTGTTCCTTGATGTGTAAACTGTATTTGCATCGAAGATTCCTGTCTTGATCTCTGTCTGAGCTACATGTGACTCTGTAGGGAATACCTTCTCAAGGGTCTTTGTCCATGCAGCGAGTGCCTCGTCCATGGTAACTGTCACATCACCGTATACAAATACAGGCTCCTTTGTAACCTTACCGATCTTCTTGACTGGAATTCCAAGCTGGTCAAGATCTGACTCCTTAACCTCAAGTATGATAGAGCCATAGTTCTTGGCCACAAGATCTCTCTTGCTGACTGTATCCTCAAGTTCTACTCCGAGCTTATTTCCAAATGCCATCTTGCTGACAGCCTCTATGATACCGCCAAATCCAACTGCATATGCAGACTGGATCTTGCCCTCTTTGATCTTCTTGTTGAGAAGGTCATACATGTACAGAACATTCTCATATACAGGTATGTCGTTCTCATCCTTATCTATATCCATCTCTACAAGCACGTTGCCGGCCTTCTTGAGCTCTGGTGTAACCACATCCATGTAACTTGCCACATCAACGGCAAATGATACGAGTGTTGGAGGTACGTCTATATCGTTGAATGTACCTGACATACTGTCCTTACCACCGATTGATGGAAGTCCGAGACCTATCTGTACATCATATGCACCGAGAAGTGCTGCAAGTGGCTGTCCCCATCTGTATGGGTCTGTTCCAAGTCTCTTGAAATACTCCTGGAATGTGAGTCTGATCTTGCTCACATCTCCACCTGCTGCAGCGATCTTGGCAGCTGATGTAACAACCGCATATACTGAACCGTGATATGGGCTCCAGCTTGAAAGATATGGATCAAATCCGTAGCTCATCATGGTGATAGTGTCAGTCTTGCCCTTGAGTACTGGAAGCTTTGCTATCATTGTCTGTGTAGGTGTGAGCTGGTACTTGCCGCCATATGGCATGGTGACTGTTCCAGCTCCGATGGAGCTGTCGAACATCTCCACAAGTCCCTTCTGTGAGCATACATTGAGGTCTGAAAGTGTATCAATCCATGCCTTCTTCACATCTGATGGCTCCTTAACTGAATCAAAGTAATTGTCAGCCTTGCTTGGAACTTCAACCTTGACCTGTGTCTCCTGATGTGCACCATTCGTATTGAGGAATGCACGTGAGATATTCACAATATCCTTTCCTCTCCAATTGAGTACAAGTCTTGGCTCCTCTGTAACTGTTGCAACTACAACCGCCTCGAGGTTCTCCTCCTCAGCGTAGCCAAGCATAGTGTCAACATCCTTAGGATCAACTACTATAGCCATACGCTCCTGGGACTCTGATATGGCAAGCTCTGTACCATCAAGTCCTGCGTACTTCTTTGGCACCTTATCAAGATCTACCACAAGTCCGTCTGCCAGCTCTCCTATGGCAACTGACACACCGCCGGCACCAAAATCGTTACACTTCTTTATAATTGATGAAACCTCTTCTCTTCTGAAGAGTCTCTGGATCTTTCTCTCTGTAGGTGGATTACCCTTCTGAACCTCAGCACCACATGTCTCAAGTGAGTGTGATGTATGAGCCTTTGATGAACCTGTAGCACCACCGCAGCCGTCACGTCCTGTACGTCCGCCGAGGAGGATGATAACATCTCCCGGATCAGATGTAAGACGCTTTACAGCACGTCTTGGAGCTGCACCCATAACTGCTCCGATCTCCATTCTCTTTGCCACATAATCAGGATGGTATATCTCATTTACAAGACCTGTTGCAAGGCCGATCTGGTTGCCGTATGAGCTGTATCCCTTTGCTGCTGTTGTGACAATCTTACGCTGTGGAAGCTTACCCTCCATGGTCTCCTTGAGAGACTTTGTAGGATCTGCAGCACCTGTAACTCTCATGGCCTGATACACATATCCTCTTCCTGAAAGTGGATCTCTGATTGCACCGCCGAGACATGTAGCAGCACCACCAAATGGCTCGATCTCTGTAGGATGGTTGTGTGTCTCGTTCTTGAAGAATACAAGCCACTCTTCCTCTACTCCGTCTACAACTACAGGAACAACTATAGAACATGCGTTGATCTCATCTGATACTTCCATATCATCGAGCTTACCTGCTGCCTTGAGCTGCTTCATACCCATAAGGGCTATATCCATGAGACATACGAACTTGTCATCTCTGTCCTTGTACATCTCCTTCATCTCTGCTCTGTATGCGTCAAATGTCTTCTCAAGGAGATCCTTGTAATCTCCATCATCGAACTCTACATCTGTGAGCTCTGTTGAGAATGTTGTATGACGGCAGTGATCTGACCAGTATGTATCGAGAACTCTGATCTCGGTCATGGATGGATCTCTCTTCTCCTCACCCTTAAAGTAGTTCTGGATGTGAAGGAAATCCTTGAATGTCATGGCAAGTCCAAGTGAGTCATAAAGCTCCTTCAGATCTGCCTCTGCCATGTCTTTGAATCCATCAAATATATGAACATCGGCTGGCTCTGGAAACTCAGTTACAAGAGTCTCAGGTATCTCCATACCGCATATTCTTGAATCAACAGGGTTTACACAGTAATCCATGACAGCCTTCATCTGCTCGTCTGTCACGTCTCCTGAAAGTACATATGTTGTAGCAGTCTTGATAACCGGCTCCTCATCCTCTGAAAGAAGCTTTACGCACTGCTCTGCCGAATCCGCTCTCTGATCGAACTGACCTGGAAGAGCCTCAACTGAGAATACCTTATCTGTATCTGCAAGCTTTGGCTCACCCTCATAGATCATATCTACAGGCGGCTCTGCAAATACTGTCTCAAGAGCCTTTGCATAAGTCTCGTCCGATATGTTCTCAATATCATATCTGACAAGCACTCTCACATACTCAGCATTGATCCCCAGATAATTCTTAATCTCTTCGTGAAGTTCCTTAGCCTTGACTGCATAGTCCGGCTTTTTCTCAACATACACTCTCTTGACCTTACTCATGTCATACCTCCATAGTAAAAGCGTTTTTCATACAGGCGGAAAAATCACCAAACGGAAACTATACATCACCGAATATGTAAATTCCGCCTATTTTTATCTCAATTATTTAATAATAGCATTTATCTTGATTTTTTTGTAGTGTTTTGTGTCTGATTGGTGAAATTTGTTTATTACTTACATTATTTAATATTTTTCAGTCAGCTTTTTATATTTTTTTCAAAATCTGACTAATTGTGCAGTCTGCGAATCATCTTGAATATCACCGAATTCTGATATATCATCGGAGAATTCTGACAGTAGAATATTATTCCATCTGTCGGCGCATATATGTCTGTGGTGTTCTCACCTGTCATCGGATTGATGATATTTGCTATGATATCTCCTCTAACAACCTCATCGCCCGGTTCCACCAGCTTCTTGAAAAATCCTGCTGCATGCTCTGATTTGATGCTCAACAGATCCTCCTCATCCAATATGGTGGATATATATCCAGCATGGCAGTTATACCTTATAACGCCCATACGTGTCAGAAATCTGAGAACCGATGACACTGCCTGGTTTGCACTCTCACCATTTATTGTATCCGTGACACCTGAGTACACGGAAAACGCATCCGTTCCACGCATCTGCCAATTGTAGTTGAGTGTTGCTTTGTCGTAGGAACGAGGCTCCGCAGTAAGAACGTACGGCATTCCAAACTGATTTGCCAGACTGTTGCTCTGTATTCCGGTCTCGATCATCCTCACATGAGGAATGAACTCACCATCCATATAAAAACTTGCAAACTGTATTCCATATGCATATCCCGTAACTTTCTCCATCACGGCAGCCGCAATACGGCTTGTTGCCTGTCCTTCAGGATTACCCGGAAACGACCTGTTTATATCAGAATTGTCAGTTATCCAATACTTCTTTCCAACATTGAAAGAACTGTAATTGAGAGACGGAATAAGCATGATCTGCTTTCCTGACACTATAGCCCCTCTGGCCTCAAGCTCACTTAACTTCTTTGCAAGAAGAGATGAGATATAGAGCTGCTGAAATTCATTTCCACGCATAGCACCTACTATACATGCGGCCTTGTCACCACTTCCATATGAAAATCCCTGTATCTCGTACTCTCCTCTGTACGCAGTATTCATGGAATATATTATCTCTTTATTCATGTCCACCTCCGAATATTCTGGCAACAAGAGATCCCTCTTCTATAACCGGATATTCCCTGAGCGAGAAAACTATACCATTTCTAGGGGATCTTATCGTCTCCTCAACTGAACCCGTGAGGACATTCACTATCCTGCCTATGATCTCACCCTGCCGTATATACTCTGAATGCTTTGCAACCGGGATAAATATGCCACTGCTCTCAGCGTTTACAAATACAACATCTTTATCCTTTGCAAACTTAGGTTTATGTGTCGTGCTGACATCCCCCTGCCAAATCCCCATCTTTTTCATCAGCGAAAAAAGTCCGTCCACTATCTGGTTTGAGTAGTCATAGTCAATCTTCAAAGCCACTCCGGACTCGACGACCATACTCTTAACTCCAAGCTCATTCATAGCATAGGCCAGACTTCCCGCCATAACTGTTGAAGAAGGATGCACCCAGACAACATCCACATTCATACAAGCGACATAAGGTGCTATCTCCCCGGCAACGTCAGCATTTACCCTGACCTGTGGTATCTCCTTGATGTAGACACTGCTTGAATGTATGTCCACACATATGTCTGCCCCCTCTATATCCTTTGTGACCTTTGCGGCAGTATACTCACCTACAGTTCCATCCTTTGATCCCGGAAACAAAGTGTTCATATCTATATCAAACACCGGCACATCTCTGTACTGTGCCTCAAGTCCCATCGGATTGATGAATGGATACACATCAACTATACCCGTAAGTTTGTCAAAATCTTTCTTTACCCTTCTTATAAGTTCATAACAAATATACTGTCCGGCAACCTCATCCCCATGGATTCCTGAGACTATACACAGTCTCTTTTCATTTCCCGTGGGGAAATCCGGTGCCAGATGATTTTTCTTCACCTTCATCGCCTCACCGATCAGCATATTCGCCGAAACAACTGTTTCTATCATAACCTAGCTCCACCTGTTCTTTGTTTTAACCCTTATACAATTGAACACCAGCCATGAAAAATCGCCTTTGGCGATGGCTGGTGCTGCATGTCAAGCTTTCTCAGAAAGCTTGACACATATTACGAAAAAGCAGGGTACGCTTATTTGCCGTATCCTGCTTTTATTGTACCTAAATCATTATACACAAATTATAACATATATTCAAGCTATGCCCTGCGCTTATGACTAAATACTTACATACTCATCTCTTTTCTAAACTTTTTTAATGAATGACTATCATGTTATCCTTGTGTACAAAATCATCCATAATCTGCGATATTTTGTATGTCACACTCTTGTTTATGTTACTTACTAATCTTCTATTTTCTACAGCTCTTACAAAAGCAACTATTTCATATCGAATTCCTTCTCCATCCAATGGATAAAAATACCGTCTATTTTCTGTGGCATTTTCAAATCTAGCCTCGAAATATTCAGTTTTCCACCATGGCGCCGGTACATATATGTAGCCTTTAGTTCCTGATATAATCAGATTTCCCTCTGATTTTACACCATCTCCTACTTTAACTGAAGCCACAGCAGAATCATATAAAAAATCTATCTTTGTGAAGCTGTCGCTCAAATTATAATTATCTCTAAAACGAGTTACCATACTGCAGCTTCTGTTATCAACTCCAAGCAACTGAAGGACCGGAAGCAACGCAGTCGGTCCCCATTCATATATACCATTCCATCCAGATTCATAAATCTCATTCTCATCCTTCAAACTTGTACATGTAGCGTCAACCGATACTATTTCACCTATCTTGCCGCTCTTTGCAAGCAGGAGCAGTCTTCTGTATGCTGTTGAATATGCTGTTTTTATAGCTTCCATCAGTATCAATTTCTTATTTTCTGCAATGTCGTACAATTCTTGTGTGTCAGACTCTTTTAACGTAACAGGCGATTCACATATAACATGTTTTCCCCTATCCAATGCTCTCTTTATATCTTCGTAATGCCTTGCCGGTGCCGATCTCACATATACCGCATCCACGGAATCAAGCATCTTATCATAATCATCCGAAATCATACTGATATTCTGTATATCTCCAACTAATTTATTTACATTTTCTGTATATATTGCATTTACAATTATACCGTTTACGTATGCGGACTCTTTTAATATTTTATTTAGCGATTGCGATTCTCCAACAAGGCCTAATTTTATTGAAGCTCCATCATTTCTTATCTTTGAACTTGATACCCCCTCCGTTCTATCAAGATATACAACTTCACAATATTCCTTCAGGTAATCAAATTTTCCCTTCCAGTCTGAACCAACAGTAAATATATCTATATCATATTTTAGTATATCATCTATTTTCTGCCCCTCATATTCTTCGATTATTATCTCATCTGCATAACCCGTAGCCCTTACGGCCTCTATTCTTTCCATCAACGACTGCTGAACATTTATCTTTCCACGGTTTTTATCGAAATCATCTGCAGTAACACCTACTATAAGATAATCTCCAAGTGCTTTTGCTCTCTCCAATAATCTAATATGTCCATAATGAAGCAGATCATATGTTCCATATGTAATAACCTTTATCATAGACTCCCCCTGTTATCTAAAACTTATAGCAAGCCTCTCTTATTCATATCTTTAAGAGCATTCACCAACTTTGTATTATCATCTTTAGTTAATGCGCCTATATGTCCAACTCTAAATATGGTATCTCGCATATCACCGCCATTAGGACAAACCCAGATTCCATATTGATCCTTTAATGTTGTGAATACATTGTATGCAGATATATTCTTTGGATGTAACGGTGTAACCGCATTAGACAGTGATTCAGAGGCTATTTCTAATGGCAACCCCTCTATCTTTTGCCTGAAATCATATGCAAGACTGGCAATTCTCTGTATCTCATTTTCTACGCCACCTGAAGCTTCCAACTGTTTTAATCTTGCATTTATCTGAAGTAATATTCCGACTGCCGGAGTGAAAGGTGTCTGTCCCCGCTCTCCATTTTCCAAAGCTGAATTAAGGTTTAAATACATACATTTTACATTCCGATTTTCAACACGCTTAACAGCATCTTGAGATAATACTATAACGGCCACACCCGGAGGGCATGCAAGAGCCTTCTGCGAACCTGTAATCATTACCTGAACGCCTAATCTCTCCATTTCAAATTCATCTGCTAAAAATGAGCTTATTGCATCCACCACAAGGAAAATACCGTTTTTCTTACAAAACTCACTAATCATATTCATGTCGTAATGTACACCTGTAGATGTTTCATGAACATTAACCAGAAAACCTGTAAAACCTTTACCTTCATAAATAGAAAGCTGTTCCTCCTTCAATGTTTTGCCTGCTTCTATCTTTATTTCTTCAAATGGAATTTCATAAATCTCGCATAGCTGTACAAAACGCTGTCCGAAGCTTCCACCATTTACGATAAGAACTTTGTCATCCTTACCCCAAATATTAATAACTACAGCTTCCATAGCGGCGGTTCCAGATCCTGTAAGAAAAACTGCACGTGAATTTTTCCCAGCTTTGGCAAATTTTATTATCAACTTCTCATTTTCATGCATAATATCAGAAAACTCGGGAGTCCTAAAATATGGTATCTGCTCTCCACCTGCAACTCTTATTGTATCATTCATCATTACTGGACCAACTGTAAAATTCAACATTCATTTTCTCCTTTTGGGATTAACATCGTCCTGTATATACATTCTCAATTTTCTCTGAAATGCAACACTTTCATTATATACTTTCCACTCAAAATTTTACTCTTTCCAATATTAAATATATGCTCTGCCCTTGTCTTTTTGATAATGTCATGATACTTATCCCTATCTGCTATAAGTCTTGAAATAACAGCATTTAACTCTCCTATATCTTCCACTGCAAGGCTTTCTCCTATTACATTTCTCAAAGCAATATTTATTGGTTTGATTTCAATTTTGTCATAGTCTGAATTCATCACCTTCATCGGCGTATCAATAAATAAAACAGGCTTTAACGTTGTAAATGCATATTCAAATGCAATATCCGACCAATCTGTTATAATAAGATCCGCATTCATAACTGTAAAATTAGAGGAAAAATCTGTCTGTATCTCTATATTCTCATAAATCTTGTACTTTTCCACCATTTCCTCAAACCGCTGCTTTTCATGACGTACCTGCTGCGGATGAGGTCTGACTACAACTTTATATTTTGTGTCTGCAAGAATATCCAGCATTTTCTCTATGCACACATCTATAATGTTGTCCGGCTGCCATGATGGTGCAATCAATACTGTCTTATCATTATTACTTTTATCTTCATTATATTCCGTTATCATCTGATCAAGAAGAACATACCCAGTCTCTACCAAGGTTTTTCTTCTTGTCCCATAAAGTTCTTCCATCTGTCTTATTTCGATAACTGAATCTTCCCCTACACAAAATAATGTATCATAATTATCAAGTGCCCCCTTTCGCAATGTAAGCGCAGAACTACCCATTCCATGAAATACATATATGTACTCTATATCATCTCTCACCTTAGACCTCTTTATATGATACTTCTCAAGATCAGGCATAGTCATGACACATATATCACAGTCAAGCTTCATAAAAAGTGGAATCAGATATTTATCCTGTGCAACATAATACGGTCTTATCCTGCCAGTGCTGTCATCGAGTATCGGATCCTCAGGATCACTTGTGACATAATCTATGATATATTCTGACTTTTCTATCAGATAATCAATAATAGGCGCATAATACTTATAAAAACCTTTACCTTCGGAATAGAATACAAGTCTCTTACCTTCTGTATGTTCAAACTGCTTATAATATTTTCTTTCTATCCTGCCATATTGTCTCTGGTACTTTTCTTTCTGCTTTGCAGTCTCATTTACTATACGTACATAATCCATGTCTATATACTTTTTCGGTGGTATGACCAAATTAGTCAGATACATGGATGGTATCGCAAACAGATTACCACATATCCAGTATACCCCGACTCCAGATGGAACCAGAAATGCGAAATATGTAGAAAAAGCTATCATAAACACCGTCATACCTATCTTGTTGAGTCTTCCTGCATACAGCTGAAGCACATTTATCCTGTTCTGTACGACGCACATCAGCCATGCACTTACTCCGGACAGAAATGGGATAATAAGAAGAATATAATTAGAATGAAGCGACGGTCTTTCAGAAAGATTTAATCCCATAAAATGCATATCAAATCCATTGACACTGTCAATTGTCGACTGCATTACACCGGCAATTGACGAATCGCCCGTCTGAATCTTTCTGATTATCTCAAGCTGATACGAATCACCAAGATTAGTTATACCAAGGCTATCCAGCCAGTCCTTCATTACAGATATCTCATGCGAACCAACACCAAGTATATATGTAAGCGGTCTGTACATAACCCCTACGAGACCTAGAACAATAACTATCTGACATAAAAGTGGAATCATGTCGAGCAATGGATGGTATTTCATTCTCTTATATAATGCCAGCTGCTCATCCGCATATTTGTCCTTATCATCTACATATTTCGTCTTTAACGCATCAAGTTCAGGCCTCATCTGTGCCATTTTAATCGAATTTTTCTGTGTTATAAGCGATATAGGAAACAATACCAGCTTTGTAAATACTGTAAATACAATTATCGAGAGGCCATAGCTCCTGACAGCGAGATAACACCACTTCATTACTATTCCAAAAAATCCAGATATTGCAAATATTATACTATTCAAAACTGTTACTCCTCATCGTCAAGAAGATCGTCAGCAGTTACTATCTTCTTCTCCCCAGTATCATTTTTCTGCTTGCTCTCAGGCTCACTCTTTCCCTTCTTGAAAAGCCTTTTTATCTTGCTGAAAAATATACCTGCTGCCGCTCCAAGTGCTATTACCACACCTGCTATTATCTGTACCAGATAACTTGTTGTTGCCGGATCAATATACAATCTCATAGTCTTAATACCTCCCAATCTCTGTTGAATGCCAGTCCATTTTATCAACATTCTGCATACCAGACACCTTACAAATTTAACTATTTAATTACTGCTGCCAAAAGTCTGTTAGCCTTAACTTTATGTCAGGCTCTGTATCCTTGTCCGTGTACAGATTACATTCATACCCTTGTGATTTCATATAACCATAAATGTTTTTGCACTTTCAGACTTAAATGCCTTCCTTGAATATTATCTGCACGGAACAGTATTATCAAAATCCCTCCGGACAAAAGATAGTTCATATCAAGATAATCATTGCTAAAGATGTCAAGCACAAAAACTATTATATTGCTATCTTGTGATACTGTAAACTCATTATTAGCAGTCATCTCATAATACGATATCTTTCTGACCGCATTATTCCATCCGCCACTCTTGTATACAAGCGAAACTGCTGCCACCATCTGAATTGCAGGAATACTGATTACAAGCAGCCATATAATGCAATTTACTGCCATCTTTCCACTATATCAGCTCCAGTCAATCACGTAATTATCCGTCATCACTAATGTTCTCTATTCTTATCTCTACCACTCTCTCCGCCGAGCCTAATGCCAAAAGTCTATGAGTGGAAGTTTCACATCAGGATTATTGTCATCTTTTTCTCTTAAAGTCTCCTTATCTCCATCATATGTGTAACCATACAAATACGCATATGTAGATGTGGAATCACTTCTTATAACATCTGATATATTCTGTTTTTTCTCTCTCACGTATACCGTACGCTCTCTTGCTTCATTCTCTTTGAAGTCATATATTGTATGTCCAAATGAAGAATTATCTCCACCAGCCATCATCACAATGGTCGGCATAAATTCCTCTGCACTTACAGGAGCATCATTTATCTGAATACTATCCTGTGTCTGTCCCGATCTCTTAATAAAAAATATCGGCTGTATGCCATTCTTGGTTTCATGAACACCATGATCGGCGGTTATTATGATAGACGTGTTGTCATATACTCCGAGCTTCTTGAGTTCATCTATATAACTATACACATCTTCAAGATTACCTCGGGCTGCCTCTGCCATGTTATGGTTCTTACTGTATCTGTCATTTCCAAAGCTGTGCATTCCCTCAAAGTGATATATCATCATATGTCCAGCTCTGTTATCAACTTCAATTCCACTTTTTCGCATTTCACTGTAAAAATCTGAGTCAAGCTTCAAGCCTTTATCATCTCTTCCCACAACGCTCACCGTTCCGTCAAAATCTGTAGTGACAACTATACTGAATTTCTTAACCGCAAGTGGCAGCCATCTGTACAATGCGCCCTTTAGTATCTTTCTTCTTATTTTTTTGTTGTCTGCGACTGTATCTATAGCGTATTCCTTCTTCACATTATCAAATAATCCATATATATTTGCTCCACCAACAAATCCGGCTGTGTCCTTGTCTGTATACAGATTACAGGTATAACCTTCACTCTTTAACAGCCTGTAAAAACTCTGCGCCTTATCTGAACCAAAAGCCGCCTTTGAATACTCTCTGCACGGCACTGTGTTGTCAAAATCTATTCCAGTAAGCAGATAATTCATTGCAAGTGCAGTTCCATCATACTTACTATCGTAATTGTCATAATATGTAAAATCTTTCAGATAATCCAGCTCATCCGGATACTTATCCAGCATCTCATCCAGGAAGTCATTGCTAAAAGTATCAAGGATAAAAACAACTATATTCTTTTCTTTCGATATGGTAAATTCATTCTCGCCAGACACATAATACTCTGTAGGTCTGGCTCCTGCCGTGTTATTGTATCCGCCACACCTTACCAGGTCATATGCAGTTCCTGAAAGCTGAAGTACCAGAAGCACTACCATTGCCACTTTTAACCCACTATATACCTTGATATTTCTCTTGCTCAGGACTTTATACAAAATAACAGGGACTACAACGCACAGGCACCATACTAATATATTAACAACCATCTTCACACTGTATGCAGACCAGTTTATCTCATACGTATCAGTTATACCTATATCTCTGTTAAATATCATAACCTGTATATAGCCAGCCACCGCCAGCCCCAAACATACACTGCCGATAAGCTTGGTTGTATCTGAGGAAATGCATGTAAACAATATAGCAAACAAAACTGTTATCAGCACAGCCTGAACTACAAGTGTTCCCCAGAAATCAGATACACTGAACTCAAGAGTATTCATATTCACATAATAAAACTCTATTGTATTGAAAACCATCACGGAGAAAACAGGCCCGCCAAATGCCAACAGGTTGTTGCATAACCTTCTAAACATTCTTTTTGTACGGAATCTAACCTGCCTTATGTGAGATACATCCGATGTAAGTACCCAGAAAACTGTTCCCTCGTTTCTGTCAAAGCACTTAAGTGTATATAATGTCAACATTACGATCCACGAGACACATTCTACTGCAAATATCTGGCTTGTTGAATCCACTAATGCCGATTTTCCCCATACGATACTTCCAAGAACACACGAAAACAGAAGCGAAATATCCTGCATCACTCTCTCCTCCTTTATTGAGCTGTTAAACTCTTCAGGCATAAAAGAAAATGCGATATTCGAAATCCACACTAGTGCAAACAGTATTGCAAACAAATCATACGATCTGATCTGCAAAAATATCCATCCAATTGTCCCCACTAACGCATAGCCACTTGCCACCGATTCATATATAGCCTCTGTTCTTTTTGCTATCCTGCCAATTGCACTTTCATTCTTTATATGATTTACAAGCCACGGAACAGCTATATCAGTTATACCACAGAAAGCTAATATAACCGCTATTATAAACATTTCTTTCTTATGTCCAGTAAGTATTCCATGTATGAATTCTATGATACTTGCAAAATAGATAAAATAAGAAACAGCATCTAACAAAACAGCATTTCTTCTCCGTCTGCAAAACCTGACAACAGTGAAAAAAAATGTCAGTAATATCAGTTCAAATATATTCATAATATCTTTCTCCATCACGATGAGCGCCAATTGCACAAAATTTTTTAACAAATGACTGCTGTTATATAATTTCTGATTGTAATCTATCTTCTAATTTTTTTCAATAACTTGCAAAAAAGTGGCAGCACAGAACTCAATTAGTTCCATACTGCCACTTTAATCTGCTTATATATATCTATTACTTCCCTACGCCCTCTTCTTGTACTCAATTCTAAGTTTGTCCGCTATCAGAGCTATAAATTCTGAATTTGTCGGTTTTCCTTTTCCCGCATTCACGGTATATCCAAACAAGTCATTTATCGTGTCTATCTGTCCTCTGCTCCACGCCACCTCTATAGCATGTCTTATGGCTCTCTCCACACTTGATGAAGTCGTCTTGTACTTCTTTGCTATGGTTGGATAGAGCAGCTTTGTTATATAGTTGAGCATGTTCACATCATGAACAGCCATTATTATGCCCTCTCTTATATACTGATATCCTTTGATGTTTGCCGGAATTCCTATATCCCTGATGATGTCTGTGACATCACTCTCAATAGTATTGTCCATGTTCCTGGTCATACTCTTTTCGGTGAGACAGGTAAGTGTGTCTGATACATCACTCTCATTCTCCTGTTTCTTCGCATATATCTGTCTCAGCCTCGTTACAAGCTGGACCGGATTGTATGGTTTTAAAATATAATAAGTTGCTCCCATCTCAAATGCACATCTTATCAGCCTCTGTGATGAAACTGATGTAAGTACCACAAATGTTGTATTTTCATATCCTGGAAGTTCACTTATATGTTCCATCACGCCCAGCCCATCCATGCCTGACAGACATATATCTATTAACACTATATCCGGTCTGTGAAGCTTTATTGACTCCACTGCCTCATCACCCGTACTGACCATATCCACTATCCTCATCTCACCCTTTGATGAGTAGGCTGCTATCTGTTTTGCTATCTGCATGCTGTCTCCATCAGCAATTAAAATGTCAAACCCTTTGTTCACCATATCTATCTCCCTTGTTATGTATAAAGTTAATAAATTACTCAGGACCACGCGTTTTCCCTTAATTCATTTAGATAATATTAAATGTGATCTTTGATGTCAAGTTATTTTGATATCATTTTCAATATCATACCATTCGCCGGCGATTTTCGACCGTTCACCCCGCATTTTTCATTTTTGCGTCCAATCTTATCTTGTCCGCAATGAGGGCGACAAACTCCGAATTTGTCGGTTTGCCCTTTCCGGCACTGACTGTATAACCAAACAGATCATTTATTGTCTCTATACGCCCACGACTCCACGCAACCTCTATGGCATGTCTTATCGCTCTCTCAACCCTTGATGCAGTTGTGCCATACTCCTGCGCTATGGTCGGATAAAGCTGCTTTGTGATGGAATTAAGTATATCCATATCCATGACTGCCGTCATTATTGCACTCCTTAAGTACTGATAACCCTTTATATGAGCCGGAACTCCTATCTCGTGTATTATATTTGTCACAACAGCCTCCAGCTCGTCCGACCGGCTGTCATCATCTTCAAGCAGAACCTGTGTATTATTCTCCCGGCCTTTGCACGCATCATCCATTACATCCCTGACCTTTTTCTCATCATACGGCGGTTCCAGTACACGAACCACAGCCTTGTTGCCGATCATTGAATACACAAACGACAGATAATTTCTGTGCCGTTTTGACGAACACAGTACAAATCTGACATTTTTCAGATTTCTGTTTTTTGACGTCGACTCGACAATATCCATGATGTCTGTTCCTGCAACCACCTCATCAACCACAACTATATCAGGCTTTTCATCCGCTATTTTCTGTACTGCATGTTCACCCTTTTCAAGGCAGCCTGCGTATTCATAATATGTATCACTCTCAAATATACCTCTTAGCTGCTCGATTTCTCTTTTGTCATGTTTCACCATCATAACTTTAACATGACCCATGTTTTACTCCTTCCTCTGGCGATATTATTATGTAACAGCATTCGCCTGGTATCATACCGGATGGTAAAATGGCGGATGCTGTTTCCTGAGGATTATTATATAGGGATGGCTGACGGATTGGAATATATAGAACTTCGCAAGTTACGACAGCATAAGCAGCAAGGAGAAGCTGATTCTACACCCACAGACAAATATCCCCCTGCATTGCCTTTTTAAGTGCGTGTCTGCTTCGCATGATGTCTTTTATTGATGTTTTATTTTGTCTTTGACATTGTTTTTGTGTTTCATTTATTTTTTCTTTTTTCTATGTTTTTGGCTATATTATGTTCTTTCTCACGGAGTCTTATGATCTTTTCGTAGACTTCCGGATTGTGCTCCTTCAGGTGCTCATCAATACGCTCACGTCTCGCCTTATAGCGTTCTACAAATTCAGGATGTTCCTTCTCAAGTTTTGCAAGCAGATCTCTTCGTCTGTGCTCGATCCTCTCAGCTATGCTGTCCTCATCCTCGCCTGTTGCTCTCACTATCTCCTCGATGTGGGCCTCCATATGCTCAAGCCACTCATCCTCATCCTGAATATCCATATCATTCCAGAATCCCTCCATAACTTTATCCATATCTTTACCGTTCTTCATGTTCTCTATGGATTCCCGGATATGTTTTTCTATGACATTCTCAGCATCGTCGCCAAATGCCCACACAAGCTCCTGAGCCATATTCTCAGCTCTCTTACGTCTGATATCATGATAGCTGTTGTGAACGCCCACCAGAGGATACGGACTCTCAAGCCCGCAGTCAGACAGTGCTCTCTCTATAGACTGACGAACACAGCCTGACTCTATCATATCACCAAGTCCCAGCTTCCTGAGCTGGACGTTGAGCTGGCCTATATGCTCTGTTATGTACAGTTTCACGCCCATATCTCTCAATGTGTCATACATTATCCTCAGCGTTTTTGCCGCGGTCACGTCGACACTTCCGACAGCGGAGGCATCCACTATCACGGCCTTTGTATCATCCAATACAGAATCCATGATATCCTTCTGGAATATTGCAACATTTGCAAAAAACAGATTGCTGCTGAACCTGTATATGACAATATTCTGGATAGGATATGCATGCTTGAACCTGTCGAGTGCAAGGAATTCACTATGTCCCGGGACAAGTCCAAGAAAGTTTCTCGGAGGATCTGCTGCCTTTCTTATCACCGCCACAAATGAGAGAATGATACCTATAAGAACTCCATTTATAGTTCCAAGTACAAGCACTCCAAGGAACGCTCCGCAGAATATATAAAATTCGACTTTGCTGACCTTCCACAGTTTTGCTGCCAGATCAAATTCTAAAGCACTGTAAAGTGCAGATATAACTATGGCCGTGAGAACCGGGACCGGAAGATATCCTATAAAGCCTGTGCCAAACACAAGGATTATCAGCATGACCAATCCTGCAAAAATACCTGTGAACTGTGTTCTTCCACCGTACTGATCATTCATTGTAGTTCTGGATACAGATCCATTTATAGGACAGCATCCGATAAATGCCGCAGCCAGATTGCCAAATCCAAACGCAAGCAGTTCCTGGTTGTCATCTATCTTATATCTGTTCTTCTGTGCGAAATTATTCTCGGCCAGGAGTGTCTCAGCCATTATTACAACGGCGATGGACAGACTTGCTGTCACAATATCAGGCATGAGATGAAAATCTATCTTTGGCACAATGAACTTCGGGAGTCCGGGTGATACCTTTGAAAGACATACTATGCCATATTTGCTCACATCCACAAAATACGACACTCCGGCTCCAATTGCCATGACACATATGGCCATAGGAAATTTGGGAATGAGCCGCCTCGACGCAAGGAGTACCACAAGTGCTGAGACTCCCACAACAAGACTTGTCACATTCATATCACACGCAGTCTCAGCAATATGCTTCACCAGTTCCAGGAGTTCCCCTGTACCTGCTCCTGCTCCATACAGCTTTGGAATCTGCATAAGTATGATTGTAGTGCATATACCCGATATAAAACCTCCCATGACAGGGGTCGATATGTAATTAACCAGCTTTCCTGCTTTGAACAGGAAAAAAACCAGCAGCCACAATGATGTCATAAACGTGATCACTGGTACAACCTGCATCGCCGCATCAGTCCCCGGCGTTATTCCCAGTGCCACAAGCTCTGCGCCTACCAGCGCCGCCGGCGCTGCATCCACGCCAAATATAAACTGCTTTGATGTGGATAGAAGTCCGAATACTATGATTGGAAGCACTGAACCGTAAAGTCCATACACAGCTGGAAGCCCGGCAATCTGCGCATATCCCATGGATATGGGTATGGACACCGCCGCAATAATGATTCCCGCCAGCATATCTGGTATGAAATTCTTCTTATTGTAATTCTTTAATGTATGACATAATGAAATTCTTGAAACCTTGATAAGCTCGTCCTCCTTGAGTGTTGATAGTAAAGTGATGATACTGGGGGGCTTGGGACTCGGATGCTTGGGACTCGAATGCTTCCTTCTCGGGCTTGGTTGTCTCCTTACCGCGCTGGCACACAACTTCCAGTATTCATAACTAACTGTTTTTATACTTTTTCAAATAAAATAATCATATGCATACAATTTTATCACTTATCTATCTTAATTACGATAAAAGATAAAATTTTTGGATTTATTTTATCTTTTTTTCGTTTTTCTACCATAAACAGATAATTTCACGCACTTTCTATTACATCCCCTATTCACTTTTACGCAATATGCGCTTTCTGCCGCCCCTCCCGTACTCACTTGATTGATTTCATGCGTACTTAATCATACTGCCCTTTGACGCTATATGTAGATTCCTTCTTTCTTGTTTAAATTCATTCCGGCTTAACCCACTATTTATTTCTTTGACTCTGTAAGCTGATCCTTTACTTGCATGCTTAATTTCACGCCTTCCCACATTCTTTATATCTCAATTCCTTGTTTATTACTTCCTTTATGCCTTGCTTTCGTCTGACTTATTTTTTGCATTGCCTTTCTTCAGCCTGACTTATTGTTTCTACATTGCTTAACTTATTATCTCTGCATCGCCTGACTTCAACCTGACTTATACTTCTTACATTACTTACCTCCTGCCTGGTCTTTTTTTCGCATTGCTTGTTATCTGCAGCCTTGATTTATTTAGTTCCAAGTCTATTCCATCAGGAAATATTCCTTCACAACATTTGCTATCTTGAGCTGGGTAATTGGATGATTTGATGTCTCGTATGTTGTTATCAGATTGACAGAAGGAATTATTCCATGAGCAACATAGGACTTAAGTTTATCAATTGTGTTATCCGCATAATCAGAATTGTCCATCATTCCAAAATGCTCCCAATAAAAGAATTGCCCGGTTACAGGATGCCTGATCGTAAAGTCTGGGAATACTATCTTGTCACCCAGGTTCAGTATACACTCATAACGAAATGGAATATTATTTAGAAATAGCTCTGATGCAATGATGCTCTCAGATTTCGATCTCACCAATTGCCCTGACAAAGTCTGATGCACAAGATTCTCAGTCTTGTACCGATTATGCTCAAATGGCGAATTGCTCCATTCAGCCAACTCAACACTTAAAGTCTCATTTGTGTTTCCCAATAATTCTATAAAATTATGTTCATTCAATAATTTTGGAATTCTTTTAGAATATGCCTCTGATTTAGTCAGATATGAATCTATACACTTCTTTTCAAATTGTATGTCTCGCCTTAGATATTCAAGGTATTTTTTCTGCGCCATCATCTGCGCAAACGACCGGTTTTCCCTTGGTATGTACGTCCTTTCCCCATCTTTCAGCAGATACCACCTGACATATCTGCCACTATGTCCCACCTGTATGCTGCCTTGCGGAAGCTTACTTATCTTTGCATCCAGCTCCATTAGTTTGTCTGCCAACTGCCGGCTTCTCTGTCTCATAGCTTCTTCTATAATACACCACCCCTTCTGTTTTTTATGTGAGTATATCATCACCAGCATTTTTTTCAAGCAAATCGTTATATATTTCACAAAATTTTGACACAATTATACATTTTGTATATACATTAAAGACATATCAGGCAAACACTTTAATTAACACATATGTTGTCCAGCTTCTTTTACACCAGCATTTGACGAATCATCAAGCCAGGCAAACACTTTAATTAACATATCTGTTGTCCAGCTTCTTTTACACCAGCATTTGACGAATCATCAAGCCACTAAAGCACTTTGAATAACAAGTCTATTACCTCTTTAAATAACAAGTCTATTGTCCCTTTAAATAACGAGTCATTTTTCTCTTTTAACAGTATAAATTTTGTTCTGCATATAAAATTCTCACTTTTCTCCAAATTGCATCCTCAAAGATAAAATTCCTCATTTAATTTTATCTTTTTACATGTTTTTAACAGAAAAGCAAAAATTTTGTACTCTTATCAATCAAAGCCTTAGACGCCATAAATCATCCCATACCCAAATGACATCACGGCAATCTCTTGTTCTACATTACACGTCCATTATACCCTCATAGCAACACAAACCTATCCTCTCCCCTACCTCAACATATTCTCAATAAAAATTCCATACCCATGTGTTGGATCATCGACAAATACGTGGGTGACTGCCCCTACAATCTTCCCGTCCTGAACGATCGGGGATCCGGACTGTCCCTGGACTATTCCGCCTGTCAGATCGAGAAGTTCCTGGCTTGTAACCCGAAATTCCATATTCTTATCCGGGGCGTCTTTTGCTACCTGCTCTATCTCTATCTCGTATTTTCTAAGCTCACCTGACATTCTTGAGTATATATATGCAGTTCCCTCATGCACGCTGTCCCTCTTTGCTATATACATTTTTTCTGCATTGACATATCTCTGGGTACAGTACACGCTGCTCATATGTCCATATATACCGCTGCTGCTGTTGCCATCAATTATTCCGATCAGATCCTTCTTGTAAGCAATGCTTCCCTGCAGTTTGCCCGGCTCAGCAACTTTGGATCTGCTGATATTCGTGATATTTGTGGTGTACACTCCCCCTGTACTGCATTTCATCATAAGACCTGTGTCCATATCTGATACACTATGTCCAAGCGCCATGAAGTTGTTTCCGTCGACAAATGTCACGGTTCCTATACCAGACACATCATCCTTTACCCATGCACCGAGAAGATAATTGCCATTTTCATTCCGCTCAGGGGATACTGTCTTATGCTCAGTCACTCCATCTCTTACAAATGTTATATCTAATGATTTCCCATTGCACTCTGACACTATATTTAAAAGCTCTGCTCTCTTTGATATCGCTTTGCCATCGGCATTTGTGATGTAATCCCCCGTCTGAAGAATGCCATCTGAGGGACAGCAGGATACTCCATTCTCATTTCGAAAATAACATATATCGACAACCATGACGCCATCTGTCTTCATATAAATTCCAACCGGCTCTCCGGATGGCACGACAGCCCTGTCATATATACCGTCGTCAAAGATACTTTTCTTTGAAACAGATGCCAGTGCTCCTCTCTCCATTGTGAGGCTCGTGTCAAGGCATATGTCACTCATATAATCAGCCCCGGTCTTATTGGCATCTGAGCTTTGATTTTCTCCATTTCCATCAGCCAGGACACACAAAACAAATACGCCCAGCAGCAGTAAGAGATCCACCACAATTACAAAAGACAATAACTTTTTATATCTGAACATAAGCAATCCCTCCTGAAAACATTTTTTCAGCTTGTACAACAAAAATAAGAGTAACAGCTCCCGCCATTACTCTTAGTATGTTTTATTTGGTCTTGTTTATATCAGTAATTTTTTGACTTTTCTGCCATTTGTTTCATCTCTCTGGCATTGCTCATAACTGCATCTGTTATGGTTACGCCACCGAGAAGTCTTGCGATCTCAATGATTGATTCTTCATCTCCGAGCCTCTCTATATGAGTTACTGTCTTGCCGCCTTCAGCAGACTTCTCTATCAGATAATGGCTGTCTGCCATAGCTGCTATCTGCGGAAGATGAGTTATGCTTATAACCTGATGGCTTCTGGAAATAACTGCCATTTTTTCAGCTACTGCCTGAGCTGCTCTGCCGCTGATTCCCACATCAATCTCATCAAATACAAGCGTTCCGATATTGTCCTCGGATGCCATACATGATTTTATCGCAAGCATGATCCTCGAAAGCTCACCGCCAGATGCGACCTCATATAAAGGTCTCATCTTCTCTCCTACATTTGTAGATATGACAAAATAGCAATCGTCAATTCCATTCGCCGTACACTCCGTAAGCTCATCGAATACCATGTCGAATCTGACCTCCATAAAGCTTAAATCTTCCAGAGCTCTACTTATCTCACGGCAAAGCTTTGAAGCCTGCTTCTTTCTCTCATCTGTGAGCCTTGCAGCCGCCGACATCATAGCCTTCTCAGCCCTTTTTATTCTGCCCGAAAGATCAGCTATATACTCATCATACTCTGAGAGTCTGTCGTATTCCTTCTTGATATTCTCAAGATAGTCATACACATCCTGCACCGAAGATCCGTATTTTCCCTTTATATCATTTATCACATCAAGCCTTGATTCCACACTTCTGTACTCGGCATCGTCAAATTCCAGGCTCTGCATATAATTGCTGAGTTCAACATTAAAATCGTTTAAAAGCGCATCTATATTCTCAAGCTGACTGTAAAGCCCGTCTATCTCACCGTCGAGATCCTTTATCCCTCTCATTGTGCCAAGGACTCTTCCTATCTCACTGCCCGCCGACGAAGACATCTCGTAACCTGTGACGCTGTACACTTCGGATGCAGCAGCAACTATATCTCTGGCGTTCACCATCTTGTTATACTGATGCTCTACATCCTCGTCCTCACCAGGCTTTATGTTGGAAGCCTCTATCTCGGATATCTGATATTTGAGGAATTCCACTTTACGGCTTCTCTCACTCTCATCCATGGCAAGCTCATCAAGTTCCTTCTTCAGCTTTACATACTCTCCATGACAGGCTGCAACCACTGCCTTAACCGGGTCTATAGTCTCCCTGCCATATCTGTCGAGGATCTTTATGTGCTCCGCTTTCTTCATAAGTGTCTGCTGCTGATGCTGAGTATGCATATCTATGAGAAGTGCTGACACCTCTTTTAGCTTGGATGCTGTAACCGCCATATCGTTTATAGTGTTTATCGTTCTGGAGCCAACTATACGTCTGGTTATAAGTATCTCTCCATCTTCCGACGGATTCACGCCGAGCTCTCTGATCTGATCGGCTGTCTGATCATCATCAACAAGAAACAGGAGCTGGCAAAAACCTTCCTTTCCCTGTTCCCTGACTATATCCTTAGGAAGCTTGTCTCCCATTCCTATCTTTAGCGCACCCATGATTATGGATTTACCTGCTCCGGTCTCACCGGTCAGTATATTGAGATTGTCTGTAAAATTCACATTTGCATCGTCTATGAGCGCAATGTTTTTTATATGTACATTAAGTAACATCATTTCCTCCTGTTGTCACACAGAATCTCTACATATCATGCCTTTTATCTATAACTTTTATGTTATAACTTATTAAATAAAATTTATTCTGGACTGAAATCTCAAAATATATTCTAATCTGAAGTCTTAAAATAAATTCTGTTCCGGGGCTGTCATCCCCTGTTTTTCTCTATCGCTTTCATTACCGTGTCTGTCATATCACGGCTTCTGACTGCCAGAAATATAGTATCATCTCCGGCTATACTTCCGAGAAGTCCATTTATCTCCACATTGTCAAGTGCCGCCGCAACAGCCATCGCCATGCCGGATACCGTCTTGATGACTATGAGATTCTCCGCCGGAACCATAGACAGTATTCCCGCACTCAGCACTTTCCTGTACGACTCTATGGATTCGTGGTTTGTCTGTTTTCCCAGAGTATATTTCTGTCTGCCCCCTGCCACTGCAACTTTTGTGAGATTTATCTCCCTTATGTCTCTGGAGATTGTAGCCTGAGTTGTCTTGAATCCGGCCTCCGCCAGTTTCTCCTGCAATTCATCCTGAGTCTCTATATCATACTGTTCGATTATAGCCAATATCATAGCCTGTCTCTTTTGCTTCATGCTATTTTCCCCCAAGCTTATTTCTAAGTATCTCGTAGAAATTCACATCACTGGCCTTTATGAGCTTTGTGGTTCTTTTGGATACACATATATCAAGAATATCCCCAGCTGAAAGTTCCAGATCATTCCCGCCGTCAAATGAAACTATCGCCTCTGTCTCCTGTGTCTTCCTCTTCTTTGCTATAGCTATGGACACCTCCGCATCACTCGGAAGAACAATACTCTTGGATGTGAGGGAATGAGGACAAACCGGAGTGATTATCATAAGCTGCGCCATCGGATCAACTATAGGTCCTCCCGCAGACAGATTGTAACCGGTCGATCCTGTGGGCGTGGATATGATGATTCCATCGCCCTCATATGCATTCAGGAAGCTTCCATTCACATATACATCAAGACCTATTAGTCTTGAAAATCCGGCTCTGCTTATGACGATATCATTCAACGCCCGCTTTCGCAGCACAGCATTGTTGCCGGATCTCACACTTCCCCTTACCATCATCCTCTCCTGAATAGAGAAGTCGTCAGATAAGAGTCTTTCCATGATAGCAGCAAGGTTCGTCACCTCTCCCTCAGTCAGAAAACCGACTGTTCCAAGATTTATCCCAAACAGCGGTACATCAACATGACTGACCGTGGACGCCGCATTGAGCAGAGTTCCGTCCCCTCCGAGGACAAGTATGCAGTCATACCCAGAAAGCACACGGACAACCTCATCTTTGCCAAGAGCGCTGAAGCTGTAACAATCCATATATCCGCTCACGCAGTTTTTTTCCTGTATATAATCCCGAAGCCTTGCCAACACCTGGGCGTCATCATCCTTGTCAGGGTTATATACTATGTAAAATGCCTCCATGTCCTCTCCTTTATACAGATTTATTAAGCATATCGTGGGACTCACTGACCAGAGCTTTTATATCAAATTCAGCATTCTCCCTGCTCTCATCCTTTGTCATATACAGAAGATATTCGATATTGCCCTCCGGTCCTTTTATCGGAGAATAACTCAGATCAAGAGTCCTGAAACCGTTATTTCTGACATAGTCAACTATCATCTGCACAACCTCTATATGGGTGGACAGTTCCCTGACCACGCCCTTCTTGCCGACCTTCTCACGGCCAGCCTCAAACTGCGGCTTTATGAGACATACTATCTCTCCATTCTCAGTCATGAGCTCCTTAACCGCAGGAAGAACCTTTGTGAGTGATATGAAAGATACATCTATAGATGCAAATTCTACCCTGTCATCTATATCCTCAGGTGTCACATATCTTATATTTGTCTTTTCCATGCACACAACCCGCTCATCATTTCTGAGTTTCCATGCAAGCTGTCCATGTCCCACGTCTACCGAGTACACCTTCACCGCACCGTTCTGGAGCATACAGTCTGTGAATCCACCTGTAGAGGCTCCGACATCCATACACACCTTGCCATCTAGCGTCACACCAAAATTATTCATGGCCTTCTCAAGCTTTAAACCGCCACGGCTCACATACTTAAGAGTATTGCCCCGCACCTCAACCTTTGCAGTCTCCTCAAATGTTGTGCCGGCCTTATCCTCTTTATTATTGTCAACATACACAATTCCCGACATGATTATCGCTTTCGCCTTCTCACGGGAATCCGCAAGCCCCTGTTCAACCAGAAGCACATCAAGTCTCTTCTTCATCAGCTTTCCTCGTATATATTTGTACTCATTCTAATTACTCAATTATTCTCTTTAATCCTGTCATATATAGAAGATGCATCCAGCCCCAGAAGTTTTCTGAGCTGTGGCACGGTTCCATGCTGGACAAAACTGTCATCTATGGCGCATGTCGTCACCTTGACCGGAAGCTGTTTTTCCTCGACATACTCCTCTATCATGCTGCCGTAACCGCCATGCTTTATTCCTTCTTCAACGACAAATATCCTGTCGTGATCCCGGCTGAGATCGTCTATCAGTCCAGAGTCAAATGGTTTTAAAAATCTCGCATTTACAAATGTGATATCCACACCTTCTTCAATGTATTTATTATACACTTTCTCCATCTCCTGAACCATGTTGCCAACAGCGATAAGTGCAAGGCCGCTGCTGCCCCGGTGTATCACTTCACTTTTCCCATATTCCACAGGTGCGGCTGCATTCTTAAGGCCATAGTAAGCCTCGCCTCTTGAATACTTGATCGCCACAGGGCCATCATAGGCAACCGCCCACTCCATGGCCTTTGTGAGCTCATATCTGTTCTTCGGCGCAATGATCGTCATATTCGGAATGTGCGACAGAAAAGCCGTGTCAAATATTCCCTGATGTGTATCTCCATCCGCACCCACAAGTCCGGATCTGTCTATCGCAAATATCACATGAAGTTTCTGCAGACATACATCATGGAGTATCTGGTCATATGCCCTCTGCAGAAATGATGAATATATAGCCACAACCGGAACAAGTCCTGATGCGGCAAGTCCCGCAGCAAATGTGACAGCATGCTCCTCTGCTATTCCCACGTCAAACGCACGATCCGGGAACTCCTGTGCAAACATGGACACTCCTGTGCCCTTTCCCATGGCTGCCGTTATCGCAACGATTCTTCCATCCTTCCTGCCTATTTCCACAAGCTTTCTGGCAAATACTGCCGTGTTGGTCATAGCTTTTTTCTCTCTCAACATTCTGCCAGTCTGTATATCAAACGGCTCAATGCCATGGAAATAGCTTGGATGCTTCTCGGCATGTACATAGCCTTTACCCTTTACAGTCTTGACATGAACAATTATAGGCCTGTCGAGCTGTAGGGCCTTCCTGAATGTGGCCTCCATGACATCTATATCATGACCGTCTATGGGACCTATATACGTCACGCCAAGCTCTTCAAAAAACATCCCCGGCACGAGTATCTGTTTTATAGAATCCTTAGACTTCTTGAGGCCCTTGGCAAGATGTTCTCCTGCAACAGGGATTTTCATGAGAAGCTTCTCAACGTTACCCTTAAAGTCATTGTACTGCTGCCCAACTCTGAGTTTACTGAGATATGTCGACATTCCTCCTACATTCTGATCTATGGACATATTGTTGTCATTCAGTACGACCAGACAGCTTGTCTTTATATCTGCCATATTATTCATGGCCTCATACACCATTCCGCCAGTGAATGACCCATCTCCAATAACCGCTGCTATCTTCTCATCAGTACCTTTTATGCTTCTGGCACAGGCCATGCCCAGCGCAGCAGATATTGAGGTAGAGCTGTGACCTGTATTGAAAGAATCACACGGACTCTCACTGCTTTTAGGAAATCCCGACATTCCCCCAAACTGTCTGAGGCTTGACATATCATTCTTTCTGCCAGTCAGTATCTTATGGACGTAGGACTGATGTCCCACATCCCATATAAGCTTATCTTTAGGAAAATCCAGTACCCTGTGAAGAGCTATTGTCAGCTCTACGCATCCAAGATTCGGTGCCAGATGGCCACCTGTCTCACTTACATGTGACACCAGAAATTCCCTTATCTCATCCGCCAGCTCCGGCAGGTCATCTCTGTCAATGTTCTTTATATCATTTTCCTGATTTATTCTATCCAGTATATTCATACGCACACCACTGGCCGGATGTTATCTCTGTCTGCCAACCAGCCAGATCACAAGCTCCTTAAGGAACTCATTGTCTCCGTCCATCTCTTCCAATTCTCTTACTGCTCTCTCCGACAGCTCCCTCACATAACGTCTCGACTCATCCACTCCGTGTATCGTGACATATGTAACCTTGCCGTTTTCCTCATCACTCAGTGTCGGCTTGCCAAGTATGGCGCTGTCACCGCACACATCCAGGATATCGTCCTGTATCTGGAATGCCATTCCCACATCCGAGGCGATCTTCTCCACAGCCTTTATCTGCTCTTCATCCGCCCCTGCCAGGATAGCTCCTATCATCATAGATGCCTCAATAAGTGCACCAGTCTTGTTCTCATACACATACTCAAGCTGCTCCTTTGTGAGCTGCTTTCCTGTCATCTCGACGTCAACTACCTGACCGCCTATCATGCCATATATTCCCGGCTTTCTCGCAAGCACACACAGCGCGTCCGCAACCTTCTTCACATCAGTATCCATGACAAAAGCCTTACATGCAGTCTCATATGCATAATTCAGGAGCGCATCACCGGCCAATATGGCCATCGCCTCGCCAAAGACAACATGTGATGTCTTTCTTCCCCTTCTGTAATCATCATTATCAAGTGCCGGAAGGTCATCATGTATCAGCGAGTATGTATGTATCATCTCTATGGCTGCCATAAACGGCTTCACCACATCCGATGTTCCTCCAAACAGCCTGAAAGTCTCCTGCATGAGCATAGGACGCAGTCTCTTGCCTCCAGCCTCCACAGAGTAGGCCATAGCCTCACACACCGTCTTCGGAAATCCTGTTATCTCCGGCAGAAAAGCCTCAACTATACGACTCACTTCATCCGCTTTGTCACGGATCAGATCTTCTATATTCTCTGGCAAAGCTGCGGTATTCATCTCTGTCATGTTTCCTCCTGACCTGTAAGCATTATCATCTCTTTCTCCACATCACACAGATAATTCTTACATCTGTTAATGAGCTGTACTCCCTCTGAATACACATCCAGAGATTCTTTGAGTCCCGTCTGTGAATTCTCCAAAATAGCAGCTATCTCCTCTAGTCTTCCCAGCGCTGCTTCAATGGACATATCTCCAAGTCCATCCGAAACACCCTGTGTCTTTTCTGCCATATCTATTCCTCCTGTTCCGCCGCACCACTTACGACGGCCTGTATCTTTCCATCATGTAAAGTGAGTTCTATCTCAAAACCCTGTTTGACATCGTTCACAGATCTCACCGGTTTACCGCATGACTCCACATATCCAAATCCATTAATCAGCTTTGCAGTAGGAGACAGTCCATGTATCTTCTCCGTCATCACTGCCAGCACATTTGCCCGAAGTTCATACTTTCTCAGCACCGCCCTGTCAAGCCTGTCACCGTCCTGATTCAACCGGTCAGCTGTGATGTGAATTTTGTCACGCAGCGCCTTGCTCATGAACTCTTCTATATCTTTGATCTTTTCAAGCTGTGACGTGAGCTTTGTCTCCGGCCCCAGCAGTTTTATCTGTCTCTCATATCCGGCCACTGTCCTGACCATACCGGCGTACCTGTTCCTCATCAGCGTGGTCAGGTACTGGCATCTGCTGTCAAAATCCGCCACCACATCAGCCATTACCGGAAGTGCATGCATCACAGCTGTTGACGGATTGGATTCTCTCCTGTCTGCAACCATGTCAGCAACCGTTGTATCTATCTCGTGACCTGTGGCTGATATGATCGGAGTCTCTGCGTTGAATATAGCCCATGCAACCTGTTCCTCATTGAATGCCCACAGGTCCTCCCTGGAGCCTCCGCCTCTTCCGACTATTATCACATCCAGCCCCATGGAATCAAGTATCTCGATTCCCCTTGATATATCCGCAGCGGCATATTGTCCCTGAACCGTTGCAGGATAACATACAAGCTGGGCATAGGGATCCCGCCGCTTAGCCACAGCTTTGATGTCACTTATGGCTGCCTTTGCACCGGCTGTCACTATACCGATCTTTCTCGGATATGAAGGTATCGGCTTCTTATACTCATCTGAAAAAAGCCCCATGCTGTCAAGTCTGGCGATGAGCTTTTCCAGTCTGGCATTCACTTCGCCTTCACCCACTCGCACAAGCCTGTCTACATAGAGCTGATATTTTCCGTCCCTGACGAACACATCTATATGTCCAAACGCATGAACCTTGTCACCGTTCTTTGGCTCGAATTTCAGGCCATACATCTGCTTTCCTGCAAACATGACAGCCGACAGGACTCCGCTGGGATCCTTGAGACTAAAATACATATGTCCTCTTTTATCCCTTCCGAGTCCGCTGATCTCACCCTCAACGCCCAGATTGCCAAGCCAAGGCTCACCGGCCACAAGCTCCTGAATCTTTTCGTTAAGTTCCTTGACTGTATATATACTATTCTGCAGCATCGCTGCTTCCCTTCTCTGATGCGTCATCCTTCTTGACAAGCTTTGCAAGAAGCGCATTCACAAATTTGCTTGCAGACGCATCGCAATATTTCTTTGACAGCTCAACAGCCTCATTGATAGCTACCTTCTCAGGTATCGAACTGTCGTATATAACCTCATACACGCCCAGTCTCAATATCGCAAGTTCCTCCTTGCCTATACGTGGGAGCTTCCAGCCCTCTGATATCTCTGATATTGTTTTATCTATATCATCCTTTCTGGACATGATATCCATAACCTTATCTGTTATATACTGTCTGTCACTATCAGATACAGATGCATAAAGCAATGGATCATCCTCCTCATCACCGGGCATCTCTGTGTCAAATGCGAGATCTATCTGATCTCTCATCTCGTCCAGGGTATTGAACTCTGCTGTAAACACTATCTTAAATATCTTGTCTCTTATCTCTCTTCTTGTCATGTTTTCCTCTCCACTGTCAGTTCTCGCCATTTATCCTGATACTTACTTGCCATCGCCCACACGGACGCCTGCAATCCTTATATTCACTTCCTCAACCATAAGACCTGTCATAGTCTCAATAGCCTGCTTAACCTTGTCCTGTACCTGTCCTGATACAGATGGGATACTATATTCATACAGCACCTCTATCGCAAGTTCCACTTTAACTTTGCCTGGAAGCAGTTCCACCTTGACACCCTTTGCAGGATTCTTTTTGCCAAACCTCGATGCAAGTTCATTCGGAAGATTGCCTGTAAGTTTGTATACACCTTCAACCTCACCTGCTGCAAGTCCGGCAATGATAGCAACCACATCATCAGCTATCTGCACTTTGCCAAGGGAATTACTCTCTTCTATATTATAGGAACCATCCTGAACTGCGATGTCTTCATTCACATTCACTGTATCGCTCATAATTCTACCTCCCGCTATATTTATAGCAATCGTATAATATCTTTCTCTATAATGCATCATCTGTCATGTGTCTGTCCATCTCCCTGATGATCCTCATCAGGGCATAGCTATAGACAGACTTCAAGTATTATATTGAACACATTATAATATCCTGACAGGCATTTTGCAAGTATCTGAGATATAAGACAGATTACTTGCTTCCGACCAGGGATATCGCTATCCTGCTTATATCGTATCCAGTTTTTCTTGTCACTATATCCTCTATCTGAGCCTTTTCCGTGTCACTTAATGACACAGTTCCAATAGATACATCCACAGCGTCGTCACTTATTGTAACTATTGCATCCTGATATCCCTTTGCAGCGAGCACTGTCTCCACATCCGTCTCCTTCTCAATGTTGTCGCTGAGTTTAACGTATGTATCTGCGGCCTCCTTCTTGGCATCATCGCTCAGTGCCTCATCGCTTATGACATCCATAAGTGCCTCCTTGCTCTTTGATCTGCTCTGCTCCCTGGTCAGCTTGGCTGCAGCCATGTTGCTTGTCACCTGTGCACTTGTGAGAACCGCATCGCCAATCTCACTCTCAGATCCATTCAGCTCCATATCTCCTATCTGCCCATCCTCAAGCGCATTTCCCGCATCTGCCACATCTTCACCAGTTGCCGTATCAGGATTCTCTTCCTTGACCAGATCCACATTTTCAGACACTGCCCCATCAGTAAGATCCTCATAGTTCAGAACCTCAACCTGCTTTTCCTCCTTCTTATCGGATTTCTTCTTATCCTTTCCCGCATCTGCAAAGCTCATATAACCGGCCACACCGATCATAACAGCCAGAGCGATGATTGCAAGCCTGTTCCTGCCAAATACTTTCTTCATAAAGCCCTCCACATTAATTTGCTTCTAATATCACAATTTTATGCACGGGAACATCAAATAATGCCTGAACAGCATTTGTAATATTCAGCGTTGTCTCGCCATTTTCCGCACCACGGCAGCATATGACCACTCCCTCTATCTCAGGTTCATTGTATTTGGTCACATAAGGTTCCTTAAGGCTTCCATCATCACGTATAACCGTGTCCTCCGTAACACTGCTCTGGCTGCTGCCGCTGCCCTCACTTTTGCTTGTACTCCTGTCCTTTAACGCCACCTTCTCCCCACTGTCTTTAACTGTTATCATCACACTCACGTCCGATATACCGTTCATATTGTTCAGCATATCTGTAAGACGCTTTTCCATATTCTCAGCATATGCAGCAGTGGCAGTCATCCCGGTTTCCGCATCGTTATTTTCAAAATCTGTTGTGACGTCATCCGCAGCGTCTCCTTCGCCTTTGGTGTAGGACCGGCCGGCCGTTCCCATATCTTCATCCTGCTTTTTAGAGACAGGCCACACCACGATCATCAGACATATCCCTGCAAGTAAAATAAGCAGCAACTTATACATTCTGTTGTTGCTGCTTTTTAGTATTCCTTTTAAATCCATTGTCATACACCGCCCATCACATGATAATTATCCGGTCCGTTGATATGCCATATTCAGCTGCCACAGCATCTGCTATTCCTCTAAAATCATTTTCATTCATTGATATTCCCTTCCCATTCATCTCCCTGTAATCAACTGAAATACCGATACTGTCTATCTCCATATTATCAGTCAATACTATATCTGCTTTTACATACACCCCATATCTGTCTTCAATATACTGCTCTATGACCTGTTCCATCGACATTACATACACAGCATCATCGCCAGCTTCTATCTCCAGCCCAATTGACTCCTCATATACATTGAACAAGATCTGTTCATCACTCACAACAAGCTTTATCACTGGTGTGAGCACTACAATTATCATCACAAACCCCACTGCAGTCTGTATATATCTGCGCATTTTAGGATCCGGTGCAATGTGGAGCATCACCGAAAAAAGTATGCTGCATATAACCACATTCTTAATCCACTCAAACATGCGCTTTCTCCCCTATAACACTCAGCCCATCATATACTCATAGTCATGAGGGCTATGCTGATCACAAACATCATCGCACTTATTCCGCATGCCCAGAGCATCATCTCTATAGAAGATGCCATCACGCCCACGCCTTCCGCATATCTCTTGTCTCCGATGGGCTGCACAAGTGCTGCTATACATCTAAGTGTGAACACGATCACCAGAATCTTTATCATTGGAACCGCCGCCAGGATCACCACCACAACCGTACACGCCATTCCCATGCAGTTTTTTATAAACTGTCCTGTACTTACGATCACCCCAAGTACAGCGCTCACAGAAGACATACCTGACAGTTTCCCAAGCATTCTCAGAACACCATTTCTTGACACCTTATCCATGGCTGGTGCTATCATACTCTTCACCACATTTATGCCGGTTACCACTGCAAACATGGTTCCAAGCCCCCACTTTGCAATACTCTTCATGAGATTTGCCAACCGCGAGAAATAATCCTCCCGATTCAGATTGTTTACCAGAGATATGAGTCCGCTGCACTTGATGAGCGGGAGTATGATCTTTATTATCCCGTTCTGACACATATATATGACCAAAACTATGATCGACTGTGAATACCCTGCGCTCTCCGGTCCCTGCACATACAATATCGACGAAGCGTACATGGGATAAAATGCCTTCATAAAATCAGTCACATTTCCCACCGTGTCAGTTACAATCGACTGAACCACAAGAAAGTCTCCAAGCAGCAGTGACACGATCACCATGTATGTGACCATAAATCCGTTCTCCATAACATATTCACCCATATTACCTGAAAGCTGTGCAAATGTACTTCCAAGTATGATGACCGCCAGAATCTGAAGTGCGATCACACGGCTTGTCCTCAGTTCATATATGACACTGTCTGTAAATGCCCTGAGTGCATTTTCCATCGCCTCGTCAACCTGTCCGTTCCTCATGGCATTATATATCTCACTGAATGTCACGGTCGTCTTTGATGACAGAAGTCTGTCTAGCTCATCGAATTCATATTCATCGCCCTGCCACAGATCAGCGCCTGAATCTTCCTCCGCAGCACACGCAGTGGTTAATTCTCCATGCCACACAATAAAAAGCGCCACCATCATCAGGGCAGCTGCAGCCAGTCTACCCCTCAACAATCTTCACCACCAGATCTATAACGCTCATGAGAACCGGTATACTGAGAAGAATCAGTGATATCTTCCCAGCCATCTCAACCTGTGTAGATATGGCATTATACCCGGCATCACGGCATATATCACTTGAAAACTGACATATGTATGCCACGCCTATCATCTTCAGTATAATATCTATGTATGTCACATTCAGCGTTACATAGTCCATGATCTTATCTATGTATATCGTTATCTGACTGAACTTGCTGACAACAAAATACATGATCATAGCGCATCCGGCTATGGATACCAGAGTGCCATAGCCGGCATCCGCATCCTTTATCTTCAACGCTATCAGAACGACTACCACCGCTGAAAATGCTATTGCTATAAGATTCATAATCCATATGCACTCCTTCTAACCACCTATATTTACAAGATCCATAATCTCACTGAAAAGATCGTTTATGTAAGGAATGACCCATGACAACACAATTATAAGTCCGGCGAGATTGAGCAGATATGCATGTTCTTCCCTGCCGGAATGTTTGAGTATCTGATTGAGCAGGGCGATCAATATACCCACGGCTCCGATTTTCAATAAGATCTGGATCGTCACTGTCTTTCCCCCCTCTCATGCGAAGCAAATCCCACACCTGCCATCCACAGCCGGGTTCAAACCAACATGATGACGACAAACACCCCCCCTAGTATACCAAGAGAATTTGACAATCTGCATATTCCGCTGTCTCTGCTCTTCTCTCTCTCATATCTGTCTTTAAGGATATTCTCCACCAGTTCCATACGCGATAACTGAGCCTCCACATCCATATCGCCAAGTATCCTGCCAAGTCTGTCCACATCGTCCAGCATATCGGACTTCAGCGCACTCAGATCTCTCAGGATTACCATAGACCTATCCCATATATCAAAAAAGGATCTGTCACCTGTATTCTCCAACTGTGATGCCATATCACTGACCCATATCTTAACTGTTCCGTTCAGTCTGTCCGCACTGTCAGCCATAAGCTCCGGAAGCTCAGTGCCGGCATATGCAATCTGTCCCTTTATGATTCTTATAAATAAAAGTATCTCCTCCAGTTCCCTCACCATTCTTCCATGATACTGCCCCACGGCATGTCCGATCATGAACGATGCATATATGACAAGAAAACATCCGGCAATCTTAAGCATATGCTCACTCCCCCTGTTCGCACCAGCACATCCTGTTGCCCTGACCGTCAAATATATCAGATACCTGCCCTGCTCTCTCCCCGCCCAGGACAACATACCTGTCAAATATCCTGTTCTCCACAAGGCGTCTGATTCCTGCCCGCTCTCTCACATCATCAATAGAATATCCATGTGCAGTGGCAAGCAGCCTGCACCCACAGTTTACCACCCCGAATATAGCATCCACATCGGACGGACCTCCTATCTCATCCACCGCTATGAGCTCCGGAGCCATAGTCCTCACCAGCATCATCATTCCTGCGGCTTTTGGACAGCAGTCAAGTACATCAGTTCTCATCCCCACATCATTCTGAGGAATTCCCTTGTAGCATGCGGCAATCTCTGATCTCTCATCCACAACACCGACAGTTGTCCCCCTGTCCGACACCACTCTGATCATGTCACGAAGAAGTGTTGTCTTGCCGTGGCACGGAGCAGAAACGATCAGTGTACTGAGCAACCTGCCATCTGCGTATATATAAGGCAGCACAGGCTCACAACATCCCTTGATCTCATGAGCAACCCTTATATTCAAAAATGAGATGTGTCTTATGCACTTTATTCTTGTACCATCAAGAATAATCTTTCCTGCAACTCCTACTCTGTGTCCACCACATACCGTGACAAATCCCTGTCTTATCTCATCCTCGTAAGCATACAGAGAGTGATTGCAGACGCACTCCAGGGTATCATTCACATCCCTGGCAGTCACTATATATGCCTGTTTCATGTTGTCCACACGCTGTCCCTGCCCACTCACATATATCTCCGCATCCTCATACCTTAGTATAAACGGACTGTTCACTCTCAGCCTTATCTCCCACAATTTTGCATAATCAAGCCCAAGCTTCTCAACCATACACCTGATCCTGATCGGCAGAATATGCAATATATCCTCTCCACACATACGTATTGTCCTCTTTTTTTGATCCTGCTAATACACCTACATAGAAAATATATTCACGACATGGGCGGAATAGAACCTTCGATTTTCCAGCCTGGCTGGTGGCATATCCCAGTCTTCCTGATTCTACTGCATATTTATAAACTCTGATAAGCCATCAAAAAAAGACCCGGGTCCGCAAAACGCAGACCCGGGTCTCTTAAAAATCTTATATACAATGTATAATTATACTCTTGAAAGATACTCACCTGTACGTGTATCGATCTTGATAGTATCGCCTTCGTTTACGAAGAGAGGTACTGAAACCTGTGCACCAGTCTCAACTGTACATGGCTTTGTAGCGCCTGTAGCTGTATCTCCCTTTACACCAGGCTCGCACTCTGTGATAACCAGCTCTACAAAGAGAGGTGGCTCTACAGCAAATACGTTGCCGTTGTGTGAACAGATCTTACAGAGCTCGTTCTCCTTGACAAACTTCAGTGAATCACCTATAGCTGCTGAGCTGATAGGAATCTGATCATATGTCTCTGGATCCATGAAATAGTAAAGATCACCGTCATTGTAAAGATACTGCATATCCTTTCTCTCGATATGTGCCTTCTCGCACTTCTCTGTTGGACGGAATGACTTCTCTACAACACCACCATTCTTGATGTTCTTAAGCTTTGTTCTAACGAAAGCTGCACCCTTTCCTGGCTTAACATGCTGGAACTCTATAATCTGATAAATATTTCCTTCGAATTCGATTGTAACGCCGTTTCTAAAATCGCCTGCTGAGATCATCTCTGCCATAACTATCTTATCCTCCTTAAAGATGTAAACTTCTTGTCACATTTTATAATATATGAAATAATTTTTCAACTATTTTTTAACCTTAATGTATCCCTTCATCTATTCATCCAATATGCTGAAGCAGATTTACACCACTATCAGCCTCTTCTCTGAGGATGTAAGGTTCACAAAACCATTCTCGGTGACAGCAACCAGATCCTCTATTCTGACACCGAACTGTCCAGGGAGATAAATTCCAGGTTCAACCGTTATAACCATACCTGTTTTGAGCACATCAGTGCACTTTGGAGAAAATCTCGGATTCTCATGTATAAACAATCCAACCGAATGTCCAAGTCCATGTCCAAAGCAATTGCCATATCCTTTATCTGCAATGATACGCCTTGCAACAGCATCCACCTCATTGCAAGGCACTCCCGCCTTTATCATCTTCATTGATTCAGTCTGAGCCATAAGAACAGTCTCATACACAGTTCTCATGCTGTCCGAGGCATGTCCTATAGCTACGGTTCTGGTCATATCCGAGCAATACCCCTCATACAGGCATCCAAAATCCATGGTGAGAAAATCCCCATCCTCAAGCTTCTTATCGGTTGGGATTGCATGTGGCATGGAGGAATTCCTGCCCGAAGCAGCGATGGTATCAAAGCTGAGTCCCTCTGCTCCGTTCTTCTTCATATAGTATTCAAGCTCAAGTGCGACTTCTCTCTCTGTGATGCCAGGCTTCAAATACCCAAGAATATGTGTAAACGCCTCATCTCCTATAGACTCAGCAGTCCTGAGCTTCTCAATCTCCTCCTCGGTCTTTACCTCTCTCAATGCATCAAGTGCTCCATCAACTCCAACAAGTTCCACATCCTTAAGTCCATCTGAACACTCCGCATATTGCCTGAAACTGATACTGTAATTCTCAAAGCCTGCTCTTATATGCCCCTTGCCCGCACATACATCAAGTGCTTCTCTGATACACTTCACATAGCCCTTACCGGCTATATCTACGCACTGATAATCCGGGCACTCACGCTCCACCTGCTCTGTGTATCTGGAGTCAGTTATCACATATCTGCCCATCCTTGAATAGACTACCACTCCCTCACCCCTGTAGGAAGCTATATATCTCATACTGTACTGGTCTGTCACTATGATGGCATCCAGTTTTTTTTCATTCATGATCTGTTCAATCCTATATGCCATTCTTCCTGCATCCATGTTATGTCAACCTCCATGCTAAATAATAATCATTCTAAACACCTATTCTAAATATCTATTCTCTTCGATAAATTACAGATTCTGTCTATATTGAATATACCTAAATACCGAAATCTAAACATCTAAACTAGTCATCTAAATCCAATCATCTAAATCCAATCATCTAAATCCAATCATCTAAATTCTATAGTCTAAATTCAATCATCTAAATCTAATAATCTAAACTCAATCATCTAAATCTAATTACCTCTAATATCTCAGCCACTATGTCGTCAACCTCTATGCCAGCGACCGGTATCACTGCATCTGCGGCTGCCTCATATACAGGCCTTCTCTCATCCAGAAGTTTTCTGACCTTTTCCTCCACATTATCGCCTTGAAGAAGAGGCCTTGTGTCATCACCCGCAAGCCTGTTTACCACCTCATCCGGGGTGACATCAAGATACACTATTGTACCCAGTTTTCTGAGTTCATCCACGTTCTCCTCGCGCATCGGAAGTCCTCCTCCGGTGGAGAGAACCGCATGTGAAAGTGTCCTGTTCAGTTCTTTTAAGGTGTCAGTCTCTCGCTGTCTGAAATATCCCTCACCCTTATCTGCAAACATCTGACTGATGGAACATCCCTCTTTATCCTCTATATACTCGTCGCTATCCAGGAAGCCATAAGAAAGTTTTTCTGCAAGTGCATGTCCAACAGTTGTTTTTCCGCATCCCATAAAACCGATGAGTATGACGTTGCCCCTGACCACATTTAGAAGTCTGTCATACACCATATCAGCGATATCCTCGGATATAGAGATATCATTCCACAACTCATACGCTATGATTCCCTGGTATAGCAGCATTCTGAGCCCATTATATGCTGTGGCCCCTGCTTTCCTGCAAAGTCTCATGAATTTCGTCTCAAACGGATTATATATGAGATCTACTCCAACCCTGACTTTCTTATAAAATGATTCATCATCTATGACAACATCCTCACATCCAGGAGCAAGTCCTATGGATGTAGACTGAAAAACTATATATCCATTCTCACTGTCAAGCCTGTCATAATCACTGAGGTTCATAGCACATGCAGCATTTCTTACAAAATGCTTATTCATATCCTCTGCTATGGCCTGTGCCTTTTCAAGAGTCCTGTTAAGTATAAAAACCTCATCTGCCCCCTTATTCATGCACATATAGGCGACAGCCTTTGCAGCACCGCCGGCTCCGAGTATGACGGTCTTCTGTCCAGCCAGATCTATACCATACACATCAAGCTCCCTTGACAATCCAAGCATATCTGTGTTGTATCCCTTATAACCACCGTCCGCTCTCACAAGGGTGTTCACCGCACCTATGGCCTTAGCACCATCATCTATGTCCACAAGACTGTCCATAACCTCGTTCTTATGTGGAACTGTGGCGTTCATTCCAAGTATGTTGAGTTCATATGCTCCCTTAACTGCAGATGCAAGTCCTTCTCTCTGTGTGTGAAAGGGAACGTATACTTCATTTATCCCCAATATATCGCTAAGTGAATTATGTATAAGCGGCGACATAGTATGTTCTACCGGATCACCAAGAAGTCCGAGTAGTCTTGTTTTTCCATTTATAATCATCTTTCATCCTCCAAAATAATTCCTGCCAGCTCACAGTATAACACAAAAGAAGCCGGGCAATAAACCCGGCTTCCTGAATTTTTATTATTTACAATACTTTTATATCCTATGCGAATACATTCTTCTTCTCAGCAATGAAATCGTCAAGTGCTGGGACATTGATAGTATTGTCTGTCAGATCAAACAGAGGATCTGATGCCTTTACTCTTATGATAGTGTATACAGGAGCTTTCATTCCTACATACTCTACCTCAACAATGATGTATGTATGTGTACCATCATATGCTGCAAAGTAAGAATCTTCTGGTCTGAGGTTTACTGTCTTATCACCTCGTTTGTCACCATCTCTTACAAGATCAGTGATATTGTTCGTGAATTCACCAACCTTCTTGCCACCGATCGTATCATATGACAGAATCATCTTATCCTTTGTACTGTCATATGTTGGTGGAACAGGCTTCTCAGTCTTGAATGAAGCCTCATCCAGATCAAGATCATAGTAGATATTAACCTTTGAGATCTTAGTATTTTCTGGTATGCCAATCTTGTAATCAAATGTAGGAGCATCTGTCTTTGCATCTATTATTCTTTCATATACTGTTCTGCCTGATGCTGCAATGATCTCCTCATCCTTTGGAAGTTCATCCTCATCAGCCCATGTCTCAACAGGATCATAACACTTGATAGTTGGCATATCAGGTACCGCTGTAGCACTGTTTACAATTACGTTGATGAAGAGCTTTCTCTCATCGTTGTTTCTTGTACGTCTACCTGTTACTGATGAATGACCAGATCCACAATATGTTATTGCACCACTGCCATAAGCTGTAGTGTAGATGTAATATGCTTCCATTCCATCTCCAGGATCCGCTGCATACTTTGATGAACGCATCTTACTGTTAGATGAATTGTTTGAACCAGCAAGTGTATACCAAACTGTTATGTTGTCACTCTCAAGATCAAGTGCGTAAGCCTGCTGATGTGTACCTGAAATATTCAGTGAAGAACTGATATTGTATGGGTACAGTGTTACAAGACCTGAGTTAAGCTGTGTAGCCTTAACTGTCTCAGCACAAGCTGACTGATCCTGATTTGATGCCTGTGACCATGCTGTAGCTGCCTTAAATGACTCCTGAGCATATACATAAGGAAGTGTAGTCGTTGCACCAGCCATATTACCATTGTAGTAAAGTGCTGTCATGGCAAGTGCACTTACATATACCTTTGTATCCTTACCCTTGAGTGCCCACTCAGCCTGCTTAACATCCATGATATTTGAGTTGATACTGTTAAGTAATCCGCTACCGGCCTTATCATTGTTTGCATAAGGTGTCAGATAATACAGACTTGTGTCTGGTGAATTGTACTTAACATCCTCAAATGTTCCATCAGGTGTATATGATGTCTTACCGTAAGTATCATCTTTGCTGCTTAAGTAGTAAATCGTTGTATCCTTTGTAAGTGTTGCATTCTTAAACTCTTCTACACCGAAATCAGTGTATGCTTCTGAAAGTGGAACAAGTCCTGAAGCAACAGTTTCGTTCTGTGTCCTGAAGTTGTTGAGAAGAACATATGCATCTCCATACTTGCTATCACCATTCTTATATCCTGCGCTCTCCTGAACACTGAATACTGCTGTATCTCCCTGAGTCCAATACTTATGATAAATCTTAAGAGTCTCTGTTGTGTCCTCGTGAGCCTTACCACCGTTTGCACTGTAAGAAATCTTCTTGAATGTCTCATTAGTAACTGAGTAATCTCCAAGGTTCAGATCACTTGTATATGATACAACATTGTTTGTTATATCAACATGGAATCTGTTCATTCCTACAACTGACAGAAGCGATCTTGTAAGATTAACCGCACCTGCATTTGCATATGGTGACATAGAATCATGGAAGAAGAACAAATCTCCACCAGCAGATACATAATCAAGTATGTACTGACATGTCTTCTTCTGGAAATCAACCTTGAATCCACCGAATGAATCTGATGGTCCAAGTACAAGTATTGAATACATCTTAGTCATGAACTTATTGCCATATGATCTTCTAAGATATGTATTGTACTTATCCTTCGCTTCAAGCTCCGCATCCTTAGCTTCTACAAACGCAGAATACAGATCTGCAAACTTCTGACCGAAATCAGTTGACATCTTATTATTCTTAAACGCTGCCTCACAGTGGTTCATAGTGTTGTACTTAGGCCAGAATATAATGTAATAATCATTTGTATCCATAATATACTGGAGAACCTGTTTCTTTTCATCGACACTTCCCTTGAGGTTAACCATAAAATCAGAATAATCAACGTTTCCTGTATATGTTCCATCAAGATATGCAATAGCGTTTGTCAGGTATGTATCAAGCTCCTTCTTTGGTGCAACAACATCTGATGATGCCTTGTTGTATGCTGCAAGTGCTACTGTTACCTGGTTTGCATACTGTTCCTGAGTCATGTTGTCAACCTTACCGCCTGCTGCAAGTGTCTCAGCTTCCTCAACCATAGTGTCGAGGCAGTCATAACTTGACTGCACACCATCACCAGTGGTAAATGATGCCTTATCCTTTGATGCAACAACCAGATCAAGATTGATGTCATAATCATCTGATATCTCATCTGCAAGATTTGAATAATAATCATCTGCATCTGTATCTGTATCAAACTCGTATATACCGAATCTGTTCTCATGACGTCCGAGTACTGCATACTGTGTTGTTGATGCATTGTCAAGCTCTGTCATGTTTGCAAATACATTATACTTTGCGATCTTATGAGCTGTCTGTGACTCAATATCGAAGTACAGTGTATCAGTTGCGCCCCATGATGTTGCGCCCTGTCCCTCAGACATTGTCTGAACCTGAAGAACATTTATCTCATTCTTTGCAAGCTGTGTCTTGTTGTTGACTATCTTGCTGAGACCGTTTGCTGTGGCAATTACGTCACCGCTTATATTGGTAATCTCCAGATACCATGCGGCAGATCCGAAGAACTCTGTGTCAAGTGTTACTGTAACTGACTTGTCAGTTCCCGCTGTAACTGTTCCTGGAAGGCATACATCCTGACCTGAGCTCTCAAACTTGGTATTCTTATCTACATCAACGTACAACTTGTAACTATATGTTGCATCATCACCATCAACTCTGAATGTAAACGACATTCTGTTTGATTTGATGTATGTAGACTCTATACCCTGCTGATATGTCACAGGCTTTTCTGTAACTGTGAGCCTTGTTCTATGTGCACTGCCTGATACAAGCTTGTTGATGGATGCTGATGTTAGATCATCCCATACAACCTTGTAGTTATAATATACTGTTCCACCGCTTGTACCCTTGTACCAGCTCTTCTTCTGAGCATCGCTGTCCAGAATATTCTGTATTCCGCTTCCGTTCTGGCTGTTTGCAGGAACGTACATTGTCCATAAGCTGTTACCAAACTTACCATCTACATCGCTTATATACTGTGTAGCTTCATTGTTGAATCCCCAGAGAACATTTGAACCATTTGCTCCATTATGTCTTGCATATAATGTGCCTACAAGCTCGTACATTCTGGAAGATGGATCAAGATAATAGTTCTTTCTCTCAAGATTTCCATTGTTGTACCAATATCCCTGAAGAAGCTCATTCATTGATAAGCTCTCTCCATTTGCATTTGTTCCCTGCATCTTCTCATATACGCTTGTCAGTTCATCGCTGACCATAACCGGTCTGCCGGATGCCATATATGATACAAGCTCATCATACTTTGTCTTTGTGAGATCGTTACCATTCTCTGCAAGGTATGTTGTCTTATAATACTTGCTTCCAACATATGGTGAAGCCATCATCTCTGTACTTCCTGATATAGGTGCCGTATCCGGACTATATGTTGAAGCACTCTGTAACTGACTAAGTGTACCTGTGTGATAGTACATAATGAATGTTGGGAATATCTGATATGTATATCCTGAAGTTGCATTACCTATATCACACTGTCCCTTGTACATCTCGACAGGATTTCTGTCCATCGCACTTATGTCACCGCCGATATATACAAGATCATAAGTTGCTGCGATATTCTCCTTCATACCGATGAGCTGCTCAGTTGAAACCTGTGTCAGACTTATATCACCGTATGAAATTCCATCTACCGCATAAGCTATCTTTGCCTTTGTAAGGTCAAAATCATAATACTCCGTCTTTGCTGCAAGCTCTTCCTTAGACTTGCCGTTTACAACATCTGAAGGGACTGTGTAATAGTCTCCTGTGATAGGTGTTGTTCCATCACTTCTTGTTGAATATGCTGTTGAAACAGACTGATTGAGTGCTGCCACATCCAGGTCAATAGGATAATCCGGCTGGATTTCAAGAACCTTGAACTTATTGTCTGCTCCATCACGATATACACTTGCGTTGATCACATCCGCAACAGCCTTAGCCGATGGACTTGTGATAACTGGAATACCAGGTTCAGAATCATCGTCACCATTACCGGAGCCTGATCCCTTGCCATCTCCTGCCTTAGATGAAACTATAAAATACTGACCGCTCTCAACGCCATTCACAAGTGCCTTGAACACATCCTGACCGATCTCTTTGTTGTATGTACCCTTATCAATGAAGATAAAGTCAAACTGTGTGAGATCTACCTTATCTGGATTGTCACTTACCAATCCTGTCTGTGTCTGAGTGTACGCATCGTGAAGCTTCTTTACATACTCAGCAACCTTTGATGCGTCTGAAAGATCGAATTCTTCATAGAGCAGATCGTTCTTGTAAGCGTAACCAAGACCGTCAACTCCAACATTAGCCATGAAATCATCATATGTGACAACTACTGTTGCATCTTCATTGCCATCTGCATCTGTTCTGTATACATATCCGGCTACATTGTCCTCCTCAGCAGCCTTGATACTGAAATCATATACACATTCGTTCTCATTATCCTCAAGGACTTTACCCGCATCCTGTGATATTCCAACTGTGAAGTCGTCAGAACTAAATCCATCATCTCCTCCTATAACTACTCTGTAGTTGTAGTTAGGATTGAGCTTTGGAAAACTGTATGTATACACAACCTCTGTTACTATGTTGCCATCTTCATCATTCACCTCGTTGCCATCGGCATCGAGCTTTGGAATCTCCTTTTCCTCAAGTGGACACATGATCATCTCATCTGCAGAACTTCCCGCAATATGAAGATCTGTTCCATCCTCGACAATGAGATATGCGCAAAGGTTTACATCGCCTACCACCAGACCATAATCATCCAGTGCCATATCTGTACACCTTACAGTACCACTTACTGTCTTTGTCTGGACATCCATGTAAGCTGAACTTGCAAGAGACATATTGCTGTATGCTACCCCGCCATTTGTAAGAGCATCTACTATATCATTGCTGTCAAGCACGTATATGTCAGCTCCACTAGGCACATATTTTGATATACCAGTACCACTTGATGATGTACCATTTGCATACATATGACCTGTAAGTTCACTGTTTGGTGCTTTCTCAACAGACTTCCAAGTCTGCGTAGCATCATCAAACTTGTAATCGCCGGCAGAAGTCTCTGCACTGTTACCACTATTGCTATCCTTAATTTCAGAGAACATCGCACTTCCTGTACCATTCTCTGAAATTATAAGTATCTTTGCATTATCAAAATTCCAGACTTTCTTGTCACCCGTAAGTCCTGATCTCGATCCGGCCTTATCATAGGTGGAATCTGTAATATTATCCGGGACATTGCCATCCAGGAAGTCTGTGATAGATACCCCATCATACCACTTATAGTATGTTCCGAAGTTGAGGTAATCACTTCCACCCTGACTAGCTGTTCTCTCAGCCTTCAATATAAAATCTGAAATTGTATACTTTGTCTTCTCTATATCCGGTGTCGGCTCATTGTTATCATCAGCCTCTTCATATAATGTCTTGAAGAAATCTGCGTCAGTTACAAGTACATTGTCATATCTTGCAACAGCCCCCTTTGTAATGAGCTTGTATGCCAGAGCACCCATTCTGAAATCATCATTGTTTCCTGTTATGTTTCCAGGCTCACTTGTACACAATGTTCCTGTACACATAGCAATTGGATGCGAATTAGCAGTCGCATATGCATCCAGCCAATTATACAGATCCTCACACAGATCATTGCTCTTGCTCGCATAATCCGATGCACTGTTTGCCCATATATAGATGAAATCTGCCTGATTAAGAATTGTCTGTGCACTCTTATCCATCTTGTTGAGCTGACTGATGGTACACGTAGTAAGAGTTACAGCTCCCTCTGCCATATTTGCATCTATCGTCTTATATCCATTGAATACCGCTTTTCTGAAATACTCACCAGCATACACGTATCTCCACAGATATGTGGTTGAGTCATATCCTGTAAGTTTCTTTGCATCACCAGTAAAGGCAGAATCTGTAACTGTCTCTGTGAGCTGAGTATCCATGGCAGCATTGGCTGCATAATCATCAGATACGATCTGAACAATTCGATACTTATCCTCACCCGTTGCTTTCTTTCCAGCATTATTGGAATTCTCTATTGCCAGATCGATATTGGAGAGACCTGTCAGTCCTGTCGTGGTGCCACTTCCAGTTGCATCGCTCACAGAAGCCTGAGAATCGGAATTAGCCAGTGTATAATTCACAAATATAGAGCTGACTACAAGTGCGAATATAATAGCTATAGATGATAAGACTATCTTTTTATTCTTAAACACTGTATTATCCTCCTCTATTAGTTCCACTCATGCTTCTTCAGCACAAATGAATTTCTAAGACCTACAACACTTGTCACTTCGTACTTCTCGTTCGTCCTTGAATCCTTTAAGCCTATTGTAACTGCTACACTTCCATCGTCTGGATTTACCTGAAGCCTAAAACTCTCAACATTGTTAGCAAGAACTGTACCCTTCTCTGTCTTTGCATCAACAAACTTGGTACAAGGATCAAGAACTGCCTTCGCTGCTCTAACCTTTCCGTCATCGCCGCTCTTAAGATATGCCTCAGCCTGTTCACGGGCTGTATCAGCTAACTGAGTTCTGTATATATACAGTTTTTTATTAGTCTCATCATATCCGATAGTACAGTATGCCGTCTCGTTAAGTGAAGATGAATACTGTATCCACAGATATTTTGTGTCTATAAATGTCTCTGGATCCTTTGAAGATCCCTCATTGGCAAAAGGTTTCACATCAGAAATATCATAGCATGTAGTACTGCCTGTAACTGAAACACCAGCACCACTTTTAACAGCAATATCCTGTGTCACATCACCAGCAGGGCCCTTCTTATATGTAAGTTTGCCTGCCGCCGCTGCTTTTTCCATAGTATCATCAGGCACTATGAAGCTTGCTGTGACCTTCGAATATGAAGTACCTGATCCTACATAACCATCTCCATTGATTCTGACATTACTAGCCCCCATAAGCATATCACTTATAGTATCATAAACCTCACTAGCCTGTGTCTCAAGTTTCTGCCTAGACTTCAATTTCCTATGTGAAGCCACCGTTGAACCGACAAGAGATGTAACTGCAACCATGAATATACCAAGTATAGCCATGTAAAGTATCAGTTCTATGAATGTGAAGCCTTTGTTTTTATTCCTATACATATTCTTCACACCCCCTAATTCTTTCCGTAAGTATGCCCACCGGTATACCTGTTAAGTGTCACCCAGCCAACAGTACTTGATGTGTTGTATTTGCAGAATCTATACTGTCCATATCCTGAAAGAACCTCTCCATCAGACTTTCTGACAAGTATAACCTCAGATGTGAGTGGGGTTGTTACCCCATCTGAATTGTAATCATCTGCATAATAAATAGTAACTCTCTCCAGCACTGCATCAGCCTTTGAAGGATTATCTGCGGTAAATGTGCTGGCATCGCCACCGGTGCATGTTCCGTAATAAATCTCGTAATTTGCACCGTTCTGGACTATCTTTATAGCCTTACCGACCTCAAGGGTTTTTGTCCGCATCTCAAGGTTTGCTATCTCGTCATCAAACCTCTGCATAGACGCCGTTGCCTGTGATGATCTTATGGATGTCACAGTAAGCATCGCTGCACTTGCCATGATAACGATTATGGCAATAACAAGGATCGTCTCCACCAGAGTGTAACCACTGTTATTCTTTATTTTTTCTCTCATTCACTGCACCCCCTATTCGACATTTCTCTTCCAATTCTGGAATTCAAGAATATCTTCATAGGAGATATCAGATATGGATACTCCTGTAACCTCTGTGTTACCTTCTTCCTTTGTGGAATCATAATTTCTAAGTACATCAACTGTTATAGCCTTTACATTTGAATCACTGCTCTCTGAACAATCCTTGAGGAGTTTTGCAACAAACGAAGCATCAGCAGATATTGTCATATTGTGATCAACTATCAACTTTGCACCTGTTATAACAAGACCTCTGAATGACTTAACTGAATTATCAAATCTTACGTCACCACCGGCAATTACTATTCCCTGGAATGAGCTGTCAGAGTTGTTTGCACTGACAACAATATCTCCTGAGTTGACAAGAACAGTTCTGGCCTCATTCTTGTCTGAATTGCCCATTGTCTCTTCTATCGAAAGATTTTTGCTTAATATGTAGTCATAATTAACATAATTATTGAGCGGAGTAATGCTGTAATCATATGAGTAAGTATCTGTATCCTTATCATATGAACTTAAATAACCTGCTGATGAGGAAGTATATTTTGCTATATCCCATGCATTCTCTGAAAGTTTTGTTGCTTCATCCACTTTGTTAAGTACTGACAGATGGTCCTTCATATTGATATACATATATGAAAGGAATGTACTTGTCTGCTCTTCATCACTTGAAGTTGCAGAACCAGCAAGCTTAAGTGCGTCTGCCTTGAGATCATTAAGTGTCTGTTTGTTCACATCAGTGCCCTTATTTCCAAGTATTCCTGAAAATACCTTGCTTGTAGATGCATTCTCAAAAGATTTTGATACATCCATTGTCGTGTCTGTTGACTTTCTGAGGAACAATGTATCATCACTGTTCTGATCAGTCACGGCGCCACTGGCATTGATCTTATCCTCTGTAGGAAGAACAAGCTTAACCTGGAAATTCTCATAATTTCTCACATTATAGTTAAGGGTGTCTGTGTAATAATCACCATTTAAAGCGTCGCCAAGAAGATCATAGTATGTATCTACAAATTTTTCTGCATTGCTTATTCCATTTGAATCCTCACCTGGCTCAATGTAGAGATAATAGTAGTCATGACCCGAAACCGTCTGCTTGATAGCTGACACCCGGAGCTCTTTCTGTTCAGGATCTTCAAACACCTTATACATCTCTTCTATCTTGAGATTTCTATCTGTTACATCTGTTGTGCTCGCTGATAATGTCTTAGGGAATCTAAGCTGAACTGTTGTGATTCCTGTATCATCATCTGTCTGCTCGGAATTTGGCACTACTGCCCACTGCGTAAGGAACATCAACTGGTTTGTCTTTACATCGAGAGACTGACCTGTTGAATAATCTGTAAGAGATGTGAATGCATAATCTGCATTGTCGTCAACAGTGATCTCTGTCTGATCCTCTGCAAGACTCGATGTTGCAATCTTTGAGAACTCGATATATGACTTACCTGCTATATACAGGGAGTTGAGTTTCTCAAGATTAAGTGTTGAATCCTTGCCATTTACTATGATAGCACTGTCACTAAAATGTGATCTGAGCTTGTATCCTGTCGCAAGCCATCCGTTTGATCTGAGGAAGTTGAGACTTCTTGTATCATTAGCATTGTAGCTGTATCCAAAGTAATTGCCCTGTGTAAACATAAAGCTTGAATTCTCAGCGTTGAGCTCTGTGTCATCAAATACATAGGCATTTGCTGCTGCCTTAATCGCTCCATCCTTTTTACCACCGATGACTATGTTGTCTGCCCACAGCTCAGACACCGTGCCCGAACGGCCTGATAAACTGATCTGTGCACCGTTATAAGCAGCAAGCGAGCCCGGACAGATTATAACATCTGAATTCAGTGTAAGCTTTGAATTCTTACCATTTACAAATATTCCTGAATAAGTACTGTCAACTGTAGTTCCCCACTTTGTGGAACCTGTTCTGTCGTACTTCCAGGTAACCTTTGTAGAATCATTGCCATTGTAATCCTTGTTATAGTAATCACTGGCTGCATAAATATTTCCCTTTATCTGAAGGTCAGTTGCTGTTGTGTCATCATCCTCACCAACCTCAAGTCCCATATCTGCAAGAATAGCATACTCATATAATGAATTGGATGCCGTGCTGCTTGTATCAAATGATACGTTGTACTCCGGCTCAGAAAGGACTATATCAGTTGTAATGGACTGCTCATATGTTCCTGATGAAGTTGCTGCAGTGTTTCCTGACACTGATACTGTTCTCTTCAGACACAAATTCTTGAATGTTACATTTTTTATCTTGTCATTCTTGAATCCAGGATCTCTCTCTATCTTTGGAGTACCCTTTGCATTGTAATACTGGTTCGTCACCTTTCCATCTTCATCCGTGTATATAAGTTTCAGATTGGAAGTATCAATCCTTACTCCATCAGGATTGGACGCTGAATCATACTCGTTGGATATGAACGCCTGGAATGTATCTGTCACATTCTTGATGTTCTTATAGTTTACATCTGCTATAAATCCTGTCATAAAAAGCTTCTTGAACAGATCGTTTGCCTCGTCATTGTCAATAGTTGTATACTCTTTCTTCTTGGTATCATATACAACTACGAGCTCTGCAGTGGTAGTATATGCCGAGTAGAGATGCTCATTTGTTGCTGCACCTACTCCTGCATATATCTCATCAAGTGCGGTCTCAACTTCATAAAAGTTATTCAAACTGTTCAGCTTGTAAAACTTCAGCTTATACGTCATGTACGCACCCATAAGAAGCGCTGCTGCAAGTATACACATGAAAGTAGTAGCTATGATTACAAGGACGAAACTTGACCCATGATCATCAGTATGCTTAAGCTTATCTTTTAACCTCTTAATCATCTGCTATTTCCCCCTTGTTCCCTTAACTACTGTCTTGTTACCCTTACTGTCTGTGAGTGTGACCGTTATCTCATACATATAGACATCACCACTCTCATCATTAGCAAGACTGTTTACGCTAATATCAGAATTAGCATTGTCGAAATCAAAGTTTGCATAAGTCTTAAGACTTCCTGCATCTGTTCCGGGTGCAAGCTTCATTCTGACCTTTACATCCTTCATTTTTGTATTTTTTGATGCATTCGTATATGTGAGGTCGCCCACCTTGCTGACACCGAACTGCTCACAGATGATCTTTTTGTATGTGCTGCTCAGCTCAGCAGTTGACTCGAATACATATACTTTAGCCTCGTCTGCAATGCTTGACTTATCAATAGTTATATTATCTGTTGTACAGTATGCACCGTTGTATATTGCCGGCACATAAAGCAGATATATAGGTGGTATCTCATCATCAAATTCCTTGCTGTATACCACTCCATCACCATGAGGCTTATACACGTTCTTTCCTGAATTTACGTATTTTGTTCTGATCACAGATACATTTGTATAGTCTGTGTAATCAACTATACATTCTACTGTGTACTTACTTCCAAACTTTGTTATTTTTATTGTCGTGTTCTTCTGGAAGTGATCCTCGTCGAAAGTTCCACCACCTGAAAGATAATGGTTGTACTGTACATCATAATCCTTGAGGATTGCAAGCTTCTCATCCAGGAAATACTGATATGCCAGATTATCCAGATTGTGCTCTGATGCCGTCGTGTCGTATGTTGCACCAACTATGATGGCTGACTGCTTGCTGTCAAGGTTTCTGATTGTTCCCGACTCAGTTATATTGGTCTTAAGTACAGACCCCCCCTCACCAGTCTTGAACGTTGCATTGCTTCCTTCATGGCTTTTGAGAACGTATCCATTCTTAAGCACCTGGTATCCGGCATCATTTACATCTACAGTACATGTATACTTTTCATACTCGTTTCCTATTGATATATCGTTACACGTATACGCTGTATTTGTATATGATGCGACCTTTGAATTAGGAAGAGTGATACTTTCTGATGATGATGCCCCTTTTGTAAATGTATACGTCTTGGTTCCATTGTCATCAGGAAGAGCCACCTTGTCTCCAAGACTGGCTGTCTTGAAATTCTCCATTATCTCTTCGGCCTTCTCAACCGCATACTGCTTCTTCGTAGAAGTCGCTGTGGTCTTCGTGGCCATGATGAGAGCATTCGTTATAGGATAAACCAGAATGGCAAACACGGCTATGGCAACTATTAGTTCTACCAAACTAAAGCCCTTGTTATTTGATTTTACCATTTAATTTATTCACTCCATTCAGTGTTCTAACATCTACTCTGCACTTGTTGTCGTAGTCTTTGTAGTTGACTTAACTGTTGGGTTACCGAAGATGTTGTTTGTACCAATCTGTACGTTTACATCAGCATGATCTGTATTTCTGTCCTCACCGTTTACAGCGTATGATGTGATAGTCATATCTCCTTCATACTTTCCCGTCTGGTCGTTGAATGCTATTGACACTTCATCAAGAGTCATTCTGTTGTCACCATTCTTTATGTAGTCGATCACATCCTTGATATCCTTGTAATCACCTTCATATGATACTGGGAATGATGCTGAGTAGCAGTTGTATCCCGGAGTAGATGATGACGTATCATCAAGTGACACATCACCTGTTGCACCATCGTTTGCAGTGTCTGCTGCGGCAGTATCCACTGTCACATCGCCAACTGCACCTGTGCCAAGTGTGTAGAACAGTGTCTCCTCACCCATAGTTACACTTGGGAAGTTGAACTTATACTTATCCTTTACATTCTGTAAGTACATGATTGTGTTGTCCTGATACAGCTCTGAAGGAAACTGAGCAATAACTGCCTCGTAATCACTCTTGTACTTTGCTGTATCATCAATATACTTCTGTCTGTCTGCATTCTTTGCGAGCAGATCGTTGTAATAATTCTGTCTCTCGTTTGTCTCACTGTCTATCGTCTTCTTCTTATCAAAGTTATCCATGGCGAAGAATCTGATCGGCAGTACAAGAATTGCTATACCAAGTATGAATAATAATAGATTTCTCTGTCCCTTTGTAATTGAGTCCATAATCGTTCCTCCTTAATTGACTGATACTTCGTCTGTATCTGCTGCAGCTGCGTCATCAGCAGCACTCTTATATATACATGTAACTGTGAAGTCATATGTAACCTCTGATGACTGACTGTCCTTATTCTCTGTAACAGACTGAATGAATGTGTTGTCTATGCAGTCAATCTCCCCGAGATTGATAGCAAATGCCGCTATATCCTCGTATGACTTTGTGTTACCTGTAAAGTCAACACTTGAAGCTGATGAATTGAATGCTGTAAGGCTTATTCCCTTTGGCATCTTGTCTTCGAGCTCTGTGATGAGAGTTCCAACGTTCTCGTTAAGATTCTCTGTGTAACTGTACATGTTCTGTGCATCCATGTAGATATTCTGAGCATCATTATAAGACTGAACAATCTCCTCAATATCCTTTATCGAATCAATATCTCTGTTTACCTGATCAAGCTTGGACTGTGCTTTGTTCTTTGCTATGAATGAGTAAGCTGTAACTCCACCGGCAACAAGAACTGCTATTATAAGGAAAGCTATAACAAGTGGTGTTGTGTCCACACTGCTTGCACTGCTCTTTGCTCCAGACTCGTTGATTTCAAATCCCATAGGTGCAAAAGCAGCACCGATCGGAACCATAAGGTATACAGGGTTATAAATCTTAAGGTCAATCTTTGGATCAAACTTGATATTGTACAATGTATCCATTACTCTTGTCGATACATTGAGCTGAACCTTGAACAAGCCATCGATTCCCTTTATAAGGGCTCCATCACCTGTGAGGAATACATCGTCTATAGGCTTATCAGGATTCTTTGATGTGAAGAAGTCCATCACACGGCCGATGTTGTTGATAAGATATCTGAATGCTCCTGTTATGGCATTGTCATCAAAATCAACAGTGAGAAGTCTCTCGTTCTGGAGAAGAGTCATAGCTGTAGTTGCATCTACGCCCTTTGCATCCATCACTTCGTTTACTACCACGTTGGTACCGTATGGAACTGTTCTCTGAAGAAGGAGTGTATCTCCTTTAACGATGTTGAGTACGGTTGATTCGCTACCCAACTGGATTACCATAGTTGTCATAGCTTCTGTTGTCTGAGTCTTGATCAACTGAAGCATTGCATTACCAATATAGTCAAGCGCTACTACTTTCAGTCCTGCGAGAGCTGCAAGATCATAGTATGATCTAACCATATTCTCAGGTGCAGCAACTGCAAGGACTCTGAGCTGCTTGTTATTCTCTTCATCAGTAACTGTCTCAAGAACTGAGTGAGACACCACGTAATCCTCTATATTAACAGGGAAATACTCTGATGAGTTCGCATTAATAATTCCTTTGATTTTGTTCTCCTTAACGAAAGGTACAAGAACCTCTCTGTTAACGATCTTTGTAGAGGTAAGAACGAATACTGCGTTCTTATTTGTAATTCCATTTGCTGAGAGCTGAGACTTGATTGCCTCTGCTATTCTCTCTTTGTCTCTGATCACGCCATCCTCATAGGCATCTTCCGGTGTCTCGAAGATGATAGCGTTGTGTATCGTTGACTGCTTCTTGTTTGAAGGTGTAACTTCAACGATAGTAATACTTTCATTTGTAATGTCGATTGTTAAGACTTTATTATTACTCGCCATTTTTTATAGCCTCCCTCGCTAATCAGTAGTTTTGTATGGAAAATTCCACATTGCTTTGAGTACCAGCTTACCGCTGTTCACCCCATTCATATAATTGTTCCGGATAAATCCTGCTGTATAGTTAATACCTTCCTTTATCCGGATAAAGGTCAACATTCTGTCACCCTTTTAATAGCTCATCTCATCCACATAATGACCCTTTTATATAGAAGAAACTCACTGAAAAATAAGTACCAGCTCTACCTAGGTAAGCCAGTTGCCGCCATAAGTCATGCTATGTGACATATCACATATACAAAAAACCGCTGACTGCAAAGAAAGAGTGAGTACAAAGGAATTTCTTGTCCTTCATATTCAGCTCTGTGTAAAGATATAGCAACCGGGGAAAATCCCCAGCTACCATAAATATAAATAGTAGAAAATGTGTCAGCACCTGACGATGATCACACTCACTGCCTGTACGAGGTTGCAACAGGTATAATCACCGTCTGTGCTACACTTATGTAACATCTATCATATTCTCATGAACAATCCGTAAGTTTACACAAGCCTGTCAGAATCTTACTTGTATGCTGCACATACATCTGGGTAAAGCTCTGAGCTGTTAACTTTTATAGTGAAAGTTGACTTGTCTGAGTTGATTGTAATATCAAACGTGTTGCCCTTATCATACTTTGGCTTGAATTTGCTTGTTCCGAGCTGGCTTGTAACCTCTGATGAGAACGCATCAGCTGATCCAAGCTGTGTTCCATCATCGCTTACTGTGTAAGTTGTAGCATTGCAGGCATCATAAGCAGCCTCTACTGAAAGTGCGTTTGTAACTGCTGTTGCGATTGTCTGTGCGTTTGATACATCTGTTGATCTTCTTGACTTAGCGATGTACTTGATAAGTGCCGGTGCAAGTGCTCCAGCAAGGATTGCCATGATAGCAATAACGATAATTAACTCTACTAATGAGAAACCTTTGTTGTTTTTCTTCATAATTTTACTCTCCTTTTTAGTTGTTTGTTGTTTGTTGTTATGTGCATTGCACTATATCAAACCGGCATCCTCGTTCTACCGGATTTAACCTTTTTCAGCTGATGCTCTGCAGGTCAATCAGAGCATCTAAATCAACATGTAATTATATGTCATTCTATATAGAACTTTATACATTATCCATAGCGTTGTACATACTCATGATAGGTCCGTATACAGCCGCTACGATCATACCAACTACACAGGCAAGGAGTACCATGATAAGCGGTTCCATAGCCGCTGTCAGTGCGTTGGTCGCTGCCTCAACCTCCTCATCGTAGTAATCAGCAACCTTGCTGAGCATCTCCTCGATATCTCCTGTCTCCTCACCGATCTTGGTCATGGCCGAGAGCATCGATGGAAGCATCGGCATATCCTTGAGCGGTTTTGAAAGCGGCACACCTTTTGACACCTGAACTTTGGCATCCATGAGACCGTCTCTGATGATCTTGTTGTCCATCATCTTCGCAACCTGCTCAACTGCATCTATCATCGAGATACCTGACGCCATCAGTGTGCTCATGGTCCTTGCGAATCTTGCACAGGCTGTCTTGATATTCAGGTTACCGAATATCGGAGCCTTAAGTCCTATGTTCGCAAAGAGCTGCTCGCCGAACGGTGTCTTCTTGAAGAACTTGATTCCGAATACTATAGCTGCAACTATGATGATGAGCAGCCACCACTTATACTTTACGAAGTCCGCCGCAGCCATCATCATACGGGTAGCAAGCGGAAGCTGTGTACCCATCTCCTCGAACATACTTGAGAAGTTCGGGATAACCGCAACTAACACTACTATGATAACTATAACCATAACGCAGAGAACCACGATAGGATATGTCATGGCACCCTTGATCTTGGATGACAGTGCATTATCCTTCTCGAAGTGCTCAACCAGACGATCAAGGCATATCTCCAGATTACCTGACATCTCACCTGCCGCTACCATGTTGATCATAATAGGCGGGAATACATCCGGGTTTACTCTGAGTGCGTCTGCAAGAGTACCGCCCTTTTCTACGTATGTACGAGCATCTGCGATAGCTTTCTGAAGTGTCTTGTTCTCAATCTGATCTCCCATCAGCTCAAGCGCTGATATGATCGTAACACCGGCTTTGATAACCGCTGAAAACTGTTTACAGAATACACCCAAATCTCTGGATTTAACCTTTTTCTTAAATCCTATGTTCCCCAACGGACTGCTCTGCTCTGTGAGGCTCATGATGGAATAGCCTTCCGACTTGAGCTTCTTCTCGGCACCGTCTCTGTTTGGGGCTTCGATGGTACCTTTTTTGTTCTTACCATCTCTGTCAACAACCTTGTAATTAAATACTGCCATTGTCTCTCCTCCGACCCAATCTTAATATTCTTAACTTTCCTGCATTTACACTTTAAAAGCATAATATTGCAACATAAATTATATGTAAAATATCTTACTATACTATGTAAACTTTATCAACATTTAATTATTGGCGCATTAACTTTTGGAACAAATGCACAATGTTTCTTGTCAATAATTCTACATATCACCATATTGCAATACATTATACCATATCTTACTGGCCATTCATCTTTTTTCTCAGATACTGCTGATCCTGAGCATATGTCATGGCCATCTCTCTTGTAACTGTGCCTGATGCATAAAGTTCATAAAGTGCATCATCCATTGTTATCATTCCGAGTGCACGGCTTGTCTGAATAGTGGACTGGATCTGATGAGTCTTAGCTTCTCGGATAAGGCTTCGAATAGCCGGCGAAGCAAGCATAACCTCGAATGCTGCCACTCGGCCGTTGCCGCTTGCTATCGGAAGCAGTGACTGTGATATAACACCTTCAAGAACCATCGCAAGCTGAACTCTTACCTGCTGCTGCTGGTTTGTAGGGAAGATATCAATGATACGGTCGATCGTACTTGCCGCTCCTATTGTATGCAGTGTCGAGAATACCAGATGTCCGGTCTCGGCTGCGGTGATAGCTGTGGAGATTGTCTCAAGGTCTCGCATCTCTCCTACGAGGATGATATCCGGATCCTCTCGAAGTGCAGCTCTAAGTGCATTCGCATAACTGAGTGTATCCATTCCAACCTCTCTCTGGTTCACTATCGCCTTATTGTGATGGTGAATGTACTCTATAGGATCCTCAAGCGTGATGATGTGGTCTGTCAGGTTTTCATTCGCCTTATTAATAATAGAAGCAAGTGTAGTTGATTTTCCTGATCCTGTAGGTCCTGTTACGAGCACAAGTCCTCTCTTTCTCTTGTAAAGTTCAACAACCTCTCTTGGAATTCCAAGCTGATCCGGTCTCGGGATCTGAGTCTCAACTCGTCTGTATGCGGCTGCCATGTTTCCCCTGTCCATGAATACGTTTACTCGGAAACGTCCAGTCTCTGGCGAGTCAAATGAGAAGTCAACCTCTCCTCTGTCCTGGAGTATTGCTTTGTGTCTTTCCTTCATGGTGGACGCTATAGCTTCTGCCGCATCTGATGGTGAAAGAGGTGGAACTTCAACCTCCGTAAGTTTACCATTGATCCTGAGCTTCGGCGGTATGCCTACAGCTATATGAACATCCGATGCTTTAGCTTCCACAGAGAAGGCAAGCAATTCCTTCATGTCTAACATATCTTTGTCCCTTCCTTTCCCTTTTGCATTAATAATTTCATATATATAAATAATTACGATTATTATATATCTTTGTCATATATATCTTACAGTTCTCCCATGTCCACACCTTCGGCAACCGTTACCGTGCTGTGTACGATCTTGTTCATCTCTGCTATCGATGTGATTCCGTCAAGCACATGCTTTGCAGCTCCCATCTTCAGTGTGAGCATTCCTTCCTTGAGTGCCTGCTTCTCTATGACGTCTGCAGTTGCACCTGATGCGATAACCGCCTGAAGCTCTCTTGAAACCGGCATCATCTCATACACACCGATACGTCCTGAGTATCCGGTATCATTGCAGAGCGGGCATCCCTGTGGCTCGTAGATGATGACATCTTCTTCATCTGCAGGAACACCAAGCTGTACTCTCTCTTCATCCTCCACAAGTCTAGGCTGTTTACATGTAGTACACAGTCTTCGCACAAGTCTCTGTGCGATAACTCCAACTACGGCATCACCAGCTATATAAGACTCAATTCCCATATCTATAAGACGGGTGATAGTTGAAGCAGCTGAGTTTGTATGCAGTGTCGATACAACCAAATGTCCCGTGATAGCGGCCTGTACTGCTATTCCCGCAGTCTCACCATCTCGTATCTCTCCTATCATGATGATATCCGGATCCTGACGGAGGATAGATCTAAGAGCTGCTGCGAATGTCATGTCCGCTTTATTATTAACCTGAACCTGATTGATACCGTTTATATTCGCCTCGACAGGGTCCTCTACAGTGATAATGTTTACATCCTCTGTATTCAGCTCACTGAGTGACGTATAAAGGGTTGTTGATTTTCCTGATCCTGTCGGACCCGTTACAAGGATAATTCCATGTGGGTTGCTGAGGATATTGTCAAATACCTTCTCCTGTTCAGCATCGAAACCAAGGGCACTCTTAGGTTTGGTAAGACCATCCTTGGATGTAAGTCTCATAACCGTCTTCTCTCCGAAAACCGTAGGGAGGATAGAAACACGGACATCAAACTCTCTTCTGTCAACCATGATGGTGATACGACCGTCCTGAGGTTTTCTCTTCTCTGCTATATCCATTCCACCGATGATCTTGATACGGGCTGTTATACCAGGCAGAATACTCAGATCATACGACATAACCTGTTTAAGCGCACCGTCTATTCTGTATCTGACCCTTACACTGTTTTCCAGAGCTTCAATATGGATATCAGATGCTCTCTGCCTTACTCCACCTTCTATTATCTGTTTAACCAGGAGAACGATAGGCGAATTGTCAATCTCATCGTTGCCATCCTCTTCGTCACCATCTCCCAGAGAATTCTGCTGTTCCTGTCTGTAAGCTTCTGCAGCCTCCATAGCCTGTGCACTTCCATAGTACTTGTCTATGGCATTCTTGATTCCTTCTTCTGAGGCGAGCATAGGCTCAACCTGAAGATTCGTCACAAGTCCTATATCGTCCATAGCCATGATATCCATAGGATCTGCCATGGCAACCTTGAGGATATTCGGATTGTCAGGATCGACCTCTATAGGAATAGCCTGATATTTCGTGACCATACTCTCCGGCACCATATGTATGACTTTATCCTCAATCTTGGCACCCTTGAGTTCTATATAATCTATTCCCAACTGGGTTGTAAGCACGGTGATCAGCATATCGTTACTTATAAACCCAAGATCAACAAGCGCATTACCCAGCTTTCTGCCAGTCTCCTTCTGCTTTGCAAGTCCTTCCTGAAGCTGTTCCTCCGTTATCGCTCCTGCCGCTACAAGAACATCTCCAATTCTGATCTTCTTACGTCCCACGCTTAATCGCATTCTCTGTATAACCTCCTCTTATCTCTCCTTTTTTATGCAAAATCTACCTAGTTTTTCAAAATACCAAAAGTATTATATCACAGTATTTTCACATTTTAAACATTTTGTACATATTTTGGCACACTTTTTTATAATTTTATCAGAAAAATGATACTTTATCATATGGACTTGCACTATTTATGCACAATGAACATAAAATATTATCAGGTTGAGTATACATTTTTCAGGTATTTCGACTCTTTTCGACTACAAGCGGGAGCATATGATCATCATGGAAGCATTCAAAAATCCCTTAACTCCCGATGAAGAAAAAAAGTATATAGCGCTCTGTGCAGAGGGTGACAACTGCGCACGCCAGGTTCTGATTGAATACAATCTGCGTCTGGTTGCCCATATTGCCAGAAAATACAATTCTGCCGTGAGAGATCCAGAGGATCTTATATCAATTGGTACCATCGGGCTCATCAAAGCCATCGATACTTTCAAACCTGACAAAGGCTGCAAGCTCTCAGGCTACGCAGCCAAATGTATTGAAAATGAACTTCTCATGGCTCTGCGTCAGGAAAAAAAGAAATCCCGGGAAGTGTCCATGTACGAGCCAATCGGCACTGACAAAGAGGGAAACGAGATCGTCATAATGGACATCATAAGTGAGAACAGCGCAAGCCCGCTGGACAATATGATCCACTCCGACCATCTCACGGCCCTCCCATCCTGTATAACAAAGCTTCTTACCGAAAGAGAACAGAAGATCATAAACCTGAGATATGGTTTGGGCAGCATCCCACCAATGACTCAGAAAGAGACAGCCATGCTTCTTGGCATATCCAGATCATACGTGTCAAGGATTGAAAAGAAAGCTTTAAAAAAACTGCAGGGATGCCTGGATCAATAATCCAGACACCCCTTTAAGTCACTCTTTTCTTCTAATTATCATTCCTGCGTCAAGCGGCTTATCCAGCTTTACACGGAGCTGCTGTTTAGGATGCGGCGCCGACTCCATGCTCTCACCGTCTTCATTATATATCGCCTCGACTGTACATTCTATGTTCTCTCCATCAAATCCCATCGCCTCAACAAGTTCTCCCACAGTGAACTTGTTCTTTTGTTCAAAGAACACAAATCCGTTTTCCGCAGTCTGCCTTACAGTTCCAATATAGGTGTAGTTCTTAACATATGTATTACTGTCATATATCTGTGAACCCGAGTCGGTCTTTCCAAAATAAAAACCTGTCGTAAACTGCCTGTAAGTACATTTGGCTATCTCGCTCTTGTAATAATCCATGTTTGCCCTGTACTTCTCCTCAGATTCAAAGTAGTCATCTATCGCCTTCCTATATGTCCTTGCCACAGTGGCGACATACAAAGCAGTCTTCATCCGGCCCTCTATCTTCAGGCTGTCTATGCCAGCATCAACCATCTCCGGCACATACTCTATCATACAAAGGTCTTTGGAATTGAATATATATGTTCCGCGGTCATCCTCATTCACAGTCATATATTCGCCAGGTCTGGTCTCCTCAACAATCGAATACTTCCATCTGCACGGATGTGTGCAGGCACCATGATTTGCATCCCTGCCTGTGAAATAATTACTGAGCAGACATCTTCCAGAATAAGATATACACATTGCGCCATGGATGAAAGACTCTATTTCCATGTCATCCGGAATATTCGCTCTTATCTCCTTTATCTCAGCAAGTGAAAGTTCTCTGGCCGACACTACCCTCTTCGCACCGTGTTCATACCAGAACTTGTATGTCATGTAGTTGGTATTGTTTGCCTGGGTGCTTATGTGTATCTCCATATCAGGCATAATCTCCCTTGCAAGCATAAACACACCCGGATCAGACACAAGCACAGCGTCCACGCCCGTGGACCCAAGCTCGCCAAAATACTTTTTCAAGCCATCAAGGTCATAGTTATGTGCAAATATATTCGCAGTGACATAGACCTTTGTCCCATGTGCATGTGCATACTCCACACCTTTTCTCATCTCTTCTATAGAGAAATTATCAGCTTTGGCGCGAAGTCCAAATGACTGTCCGCCAATATATACCGCATCCGCACCATAGTCCACTGCAACCTTAAGTGTATCTAATCCTCCTGCCGGAACAAGCAGTTCTGGTTTCTTATCTGTCATCTTTTTCTCCTCCATCACTCCAGCCAGATTTTTTCATACTGAGGCTCATGCCATCACCTACATTGAGAATCGCAGTATCCAGCAGCGGATCATGCGTCAGATCATGCAGGTACTCTCTCATTCTCGAGTGTATCGTTCTGTTTCTTCTGGTCACAGCAAAACGGCTCTCAAGCACATCTCCATCCTGAAGCACATTGTCACACAGCAATATGCCATTTGGTTTCAGAAGTCTTACCGCTTCGCTAAAGAAACAACCATATTGTCCTTTCGCTGCATCCATAAATACAAAATCATATTGCTCATCAAGTCCCGGAAGTATCTCCTGAGCATCGCCTTCCATAAGGGTTATCCTGTTTTCAGTCCCTGCTCTTGCAAAATTCTTCTTTGCTTCTGCTATTCTTGGAGGATAATTCTCTATTGTAGTTATATGTGCATCGTCATCCAAAAACCGACTCATAAAAATGGCAGAAAAGCCTACCGCCGTACCTATCTCCAGAATCTTCTTCGGCTTGTTCATCAAGATAAGCAACTTGATAAACTCGCCCGCCTCCTGTCTGATTATAGGTACTCTGTTCTCTTCTGCCTCTTTTCTGATGGACGTTATAACGTCATCATAGTCTGTATTGAAGGAATTGATAAACGATGCCAGCCTCTCATCCGTTATCATACACCTATTCCTCACTGCTCTCTTCTGAGCTGTCATCCCCACCGGAGTCCGAACCATTATCCGTTGTTCCGGTTATTATGTCGATAATCTCCTTATTCGTATCACTCGGTGCAAGCTGGTATGTGCCAGCTTTTATCTGACTGGCAAAACCTCCTATTCTCACCTTGAGTATAAACGCATATTTATTGTCTATGACCTCTGCCTTTTTCAGCGAATCTGCGACATCAAGAAGCGACTCATCCTGAACAATCTGTACCGCAACCTTCCTGTTGCTCCCCGGATCCATCGCTTTCGTCGCAAATACCTGGTACGCAAAATCGTATGAATATGAAAACGCTTTGATCAGCACGAACAATATACATACATTTATGAGAAGTCCTGTAAGAAATCTCAGCACCTTCTTCATACTTCTTGCACTATCAATAGCCATAACATTTATTCTCCTTGTTCACAAATACATTCCAGCAAATGTGCTTACTACTGAACGTCCTCCTCTATGATGTCAAAATCCAGATCGTCAGCAATCTGTTCATACACGAGCTTCATCATCATCACAAGTTTCTGTTCAGCCCTTATGAAATCGTTGACTATAGTATCATGGACTATAGAATCATATTCCATGAATAGATTATTCACTTCATCATATGGATTGTCAAGCATTTCATTGTTCTGGATTTCATAATTTTTCTTACGAAATTCCATGAGCTGCTGCAATTTGTCCGGTTTCTGCCTTAACTTGTCTTTGCAATACTGATAGTTTTTGTACACATCAGAATCCTTTATGCACGCGTTCAATTGTCTGCTCAGTTCCAATGTATCTGTCATATTCTCACCCTTCTACACTTCTGTGATTATAGGGAGGATCATAGGACTTCTCTTAGTCCTCTTCCACAGAAACTCTCCCATATCATCTTTGATAACCGACTTAATTTTTCCCCAGTCAGTCACGCCGCGGCTCAGGCATCTGTCAAGAGCCTCCTGACACGTTATCCTGCAATCCTCCATCAAAGTCTCAGACTCTCTCACGTAGACAAAGCCTCTCGAAACTATATCCGGTCCTGCGACGAGCTGGTTACTGTATCTGTCTAAAGTGACAACTATTATGATCAAACCATTCTGAGACAGAAGCTGCCTGTCCCTAAGCACGATATTACCCACATCGCCAACTCCAAGGCCATCTACAAACACACCCTGTGCAGGCACTTTGCCAACCACATTGAATACATCCTCGCCGATCTCCAGTACATCTCCCGTCGTCATGATCTTGACATTTTCCTTTGGAATACCCATCTCGACTGCCAGTTCCGCGTGTCGTTTAAGGTGTCTGTACTCTCCATGCACAGGTATGGCATACTTCGGTTTTGTAAGTGCATATATAAGTTTCAGCTCCTCACGGCATGCATGACCGGACACATGAGTATCCTCAAATATAACGTGTGCGCCTTTCGCCTCAAGCTCATTTATAACCTTAAAAACAGCCTTCTCATTTCCCGGTATAGGATGTGAGCTGAATATAACAACATCTCCAGGTTTAATCGCCACCTTGTTGTGTATGGAAGCTGCGATTCTTGAGAGCGCCGCCATATTCTCACCCTGGCTTCCGGTTGTTATGAGAACAACCTTCTCATCAGGATAATTCTTTATCTGACTTATATCTATAAGTGTGTTGTCTGGTATATTTATATAGCCAAGCTCGGAGGCAGTTGTGATGATGTTCACCATACTCCTGCCCTCAATTATGACTTTTCTGTCATACTTATATGCAGAATTGATTATCTGCTGTACTCTGTCCACATTCGATGCAAATGTGGCAATGATGATTCTGTGATCCTTGTTGTCGTTGAACAGGTTGTCAAATGTTCTTCCAACCGTCTTCTCAGACTGTGTGAAACCTTCCTTCTCTGCATTTGTTGAGTCGGCCATAAGTGCAAGTACACCCTTCTTGCCAAGCTCTGCAAATCTCTGGAGATCTATGGTTCCTCCAAATACAGGTGTATAATCTATCTTGAAATCTCCCGTATGTACGAGAAGTCCTGCAGGCGTGTATATTGCAAGTGCCGCAGAATCGGCTATCGAGTGGTTTGTTCTTATGAATTCTACTCTGAATGCACCAAGATTAATGTTCTGTCCATACTTCACAACCTTCCTTCTAGTGTTGTTCATCAGGTTGTGCTCTTTCAGTTTGTTCTCTATCAGGCCCATCGTAAGCTTTGTCGCATAGATAGGCATATTAAGCTCTTTTTCAATGTAAGGAATAGCTCCTATGTGATCCTCATGTCCATGGGTAACTACAAGTCCTCTGACTTTGTCCGCGTTTTCCTTAAGATATGTCACATCCGGAATCACCAGATCTATACCAAGCATATCATCCTCAGGGAATGCCAGTCCGCAGTCAATGACTATGATAGAGTCCTCGTACTCTATCGCAGTGATATTCATTCCAATCTGTTCCAGACCGCCCAAAGGAATGATCTTCACTGACTCTTTCTTGTTCTTATTCAATTTTATACCTCCAAATCAACGTCCTCCAGCAGCTCATCAAAAATCCTGATAACTGCCTCCAATTCTTTTTCATCTTCCACAATATCGTACGCCGCCATCTCATCCGTATCAGCTCCGCCGTTCTCCCGGAGGATCAGAAAAGATTCGTCATCCGACTTGTCAATTACAAACAGATAGTTCACGCCGCCAAGAGTGGTCTGTTCAACCACATAGAATTCTGCTTCTGTACCATCTTCCGTCTCAAATATAATGCTGTTTTTTCTGTCTTCTGCCATGCTTACCTCATATTCCAGTGCTGTATGCACCATATTCGTTTACAGTCAGCCGCCGCACCGGGAATCCAGATAACTTTGAAGTATTACCGCAGCAGCCATCTTGTCTATATAAGTTTTCCTGTTCTCTCTTCTGACACCACTCTCAATAAGTATGCGTTCTGCCTCAACCGTCGTAAGTCTTTCATCCCATAAAATCACTTCAAGCCCGGTTCTCCTCTCGAGATCCTCCTTGAATGCCTGTGTTGCCTCACAGCGGTCTCCCTCAGTATTGTTCATATTCTTCGGATATCCCAGAACAATCTTCTCTACTGTCTCCTGCGTTCCCTGCTCGCTGTACGCCTGTATGAGTGCTTCAATACGCGCCAGTGTCTGTCTGAGCTTGTTTGCCGATTTTCTCTCTATCGTCTCAACCGGCTGCGCCGTTATCTCCAGTGGATCACTCACCGCCACTCCAACTGTCTTGGTTCCATAATCTAAGCCTAGTATCCTCATGTTTTTCCTCTATCCCGATCACTTGAAATTGTTCTCAATATAGTCCTCAAACAAAACCTCAATGATCTCGTCTCTCTCGACCTTCATTATGAGGCTTCTTGCATTCTTGTAGCTTGTGATATACGTCGGATCACCGCTCATCACATAACCGACCACCTGACTTACAGGATTATATCCCTTCTCAGCAAGTGCTTCATATACCTTTCCTATGATCTCACGCACATCCACTATGGTATCTTTCACAGGGGCAATATTCTGTGTACTTTCATTATTCATCAAATCACGTCCTCATCTTGTTATTATCTCGCGAACCATCTATATAACATTCCCATTCTAATATAATTTCTTATAAATGTAAAGGAACATATACCGATCAGATAAGATATAATTCGCCATCCTGGGTATACCTTGTATATACAAAGCTGTTGACAAAACTCTCCGGAATATCAGCCGCACCGACATTTATAAGCACATCCATGTATCTCTCCGTATGTCCTCTCAGGTATACGCTGCCGTCTTTCCTGACAACTTCCTCAACTAATACCTCAAGCTCCTGCCCCTCAAATCCAGCCTCATACGCTTTTTTATTTTTTTCAGAAAGATCCAGCAGAACATCACTTCTGGCATTTTTGACCTCAGGCTGCACCTGGTTATCCATGGCCGCAGCCACAGTTCCCTTTCTCGGTGAATACTTGAAGATATGCATCTCATAGAGATTTAACCGGGTCAGATACTTTACTGTCTCCTCAAACTCTGCATCACTTTCTCCCGGAAATCCCACTATCACATCCGTGGTCAGCGCAGGATCTTTGTATACGCTTCTTAACATATCACATTTTTCCAAGTATTGCTCGCAGGTATACTTCCTGTTCATTCGTTTTAGCACAGAATCACAGCCACTTTGCAGGCTCAGATGGAAGTGCGGACACACCTTTGGATTTGCTGAAATACGCTGTGCAAATTCCTCTGTGATAATCCCCGGTTCCAGGGATCCGAGACGTATCCTCTTGATTCCTTTGATTTTTGAGATAGCATCGATGAGATCTATAAGTGCCCCCTCATAATTCTTATCCTTGCCATACGAGGATATATGAATACCCGTAAGCACCACTTCTTTTATTCCTGATGCTGCCAGGGAGGTTATCTCTTCAACTATCGCCGACTCCTCACGGCTCCTTATCCTTCCTCTGACATAAGGAATGATACAATATGTACAGAACTGATTGCATCCATCCTGTATCTTGACATAAGCCCGGGTATGTTCCGCAGGCGTATGTCCTCCCATCTCTTCATACTCAGATTCCTTTGATATATCGACAAAACACTCTACAGCACTATTGTCAGCATGTACTGGTCTATCTGATTTCTCTTTCACATTAATGTAATCAATCACTATCTGGGTGATATCTTTCTTCTTATTGTTGCTGATCACTATATCAACAGCTTCATCCTGTTCAAGGAGCTCCTTTGCCGACTGCACATAACATCCGGCGGCTATAACAATTCCATCCGGATTTCTCTTCTTCGCCCTATGCAGCATCTGGCGGGATTTTTTGTCCGCAATATTCGTCACAGAGCAGGTGTTGATTATATATATGTCAGCTTTTTCGTCAAAATCAACGATCTCTGCCCCGGCATTTTTCAGCATATCCAGCATGCTGTCTGTCTCATATTGATTCACCTTGCAGCCCAGTGTCATGGCAGCTACTGATCTTCCTTTTAACATCAAATTTACACTCCTTATATTGACTTTTGCAATCTATAAAAATATAATAGTTACAGAACATTAATTAACAAGGGTTAGGAGGACTAAATATGAAAGCTGTTAAGATTTCTTTGAACTCAATCGATAAGGTTAAAAGCTTCTGCAACGACATAGCTAAGTTTGATGCAGAATTTGATCTTGTATCAGGTCGTTACGTAATCGACGCAAAGTCGATCATGGGTATATTCAGTCTTGATATATCAAAGCCAATCGAGCTCAACATCCACGCTGAGAGCGGATTAGATGAGATCATGGCTACTCTCAAGCCATACATCGCGGAGTAGGTCATCGATTAAGTTACACATTTATCGAATCAGAGCAATTATAAAGAGATGCTGTATGTGCAGCACCTCTTTTTTTGTTTCACTGCTTTTTCTTCTACTATCACAGTCTCTTAACACATGTCATAACCGCAGATATTATTTTGCCCTGCACATGATAACCTCTGCCGTATCCACAGCCTTTCTGTATAAAGGCTCTATTATACCCGTGAGTTTCTCTTCAGACTTCTCTATAGCAGACAGGATTGGTTTTGTGACAGGATGCTTTGCGACAAACGTAGTACAACAGTCCTCATACGGAAGAATTGACGTCTCATAAGTTCCTATCTTCTCAGATATATCAACAATCTCCTGTTTATCCATACCGATACACGGTCTGAACACTGGCATAGTGCTGACCTGATTGATTACATTCAGACTGAATACAGTCTGACTTGATACCTGTCCTATGCTCTCACCGGTTATGGTACACTGACAATCATTCTTTTCTGCAAGTTCTTCAGCAATCTTGATCATATAACGTTTCATGATAATCGTGAGTTCCTCGTGAGGGCAGTTGTCATATATCGCCATCTGTACATCAGCGAAATTGACAACATGAAGTCTGATGGCTCCTGCGTAATCAGCTACAAGACATGCAAGATCTATAACCTTCTGCTTTGCTCTCTCGCTTGTAAAAGGAGGTGCATGAAAATATACTGCTTCAACAACTACTCCTCTCTTTGCGATCATATATGCAGCAACCGGGCTGTCTATTCCACCTGACAAGAGCGCCATACCCTTACCGTTTGTACCGACAGGAAGGCCTCCAGGACCAGGTATAGTTATCGAGTATATATAAGCAACCTTTCTTATCTCTACATTTATTATCTCCTGTGGAGAATGCACATCAACCGCAAGGTCAGGATAAGCCTCAAGAAGAAAATGTCCAAGTTCTGCGCTGACCTCCATGGAAGTCATGGGATATGTCTTATCATTTCTCCTTGTAAACACTTTGAACGTGAAATTCTTTCTATTATAGGCTCTGTCCACATAGTCTATAACCCTCTGTCTGAGGTTTTCAAACTCAGTATTTTCCTCCACAACAACAGGACATATTCCAACTATACCAAATACTTTGCCAAGAGCATTCACTACGTCTTCATAATCATAATCTGACTTACACTCCACAAATATTCTTCCTTGCTCTTTGCGAATGAAAAAATCACCATACGGCTTGAGCTTTCTGTTAATATTCTTACAGAGTATATCCTCAAATATATATCTGTTTTTTCCCTTTGTGCCTATTTCAGCATATTTTATCATAAATGCCTTGTACTGCATATGTCCTCCTTATTTAGATATTGCGATATATCTTATAACTTAATGCCATCTTATACCGCAATTAACTCTTATATAGCATCTATTTCTTTCTCACATATCGTCTGAGCACTGGCAAAAGCTGTCTGCAGCACTCAACTGCATAATCAACCTGCTCCATAGTATTCTCAGGCGAAAAGCTGAATCTCAGCGTTGATTCCAGCTTATCCTGTGGCAGCCCTATAGCCTTCAGTGTGCCGCTGGCATGCTGCTTGTTTGATGAACATGCAGAACCTGAAGACACATATACTTCCCTCTCTTCAAGAGCATGAAGCATAACTTCGCTTCTCACACCCTTAAATGTGATACTGGCGATATGAGGGGCATCGCCTGAATTGCTGTACACATCATCTATCTGCGTCAGTTCAGAGATAAGATGCTCTTTGATCTGTCTCAGATGCTCCATCTTCTCTTCAAGTCCATTGTACGTAATCTCAGCTGCAAGAGCCATTCCAGCTATACCCGGAACATTCTCCGTTCCGGAACGCATCCCACTTTGCTGCCCTCCGCCATATATAATCGGTTTCACCTTTACCCTGTCCCTGATAAACAGTGCCCCTACACCCTTTGGACCATGGAATTTGTGACCGCTTATAGACATCATGTCTATACCCATTCTCTTTGGATAGATCCTGTATTTTCCAAATGCCTGGATAGCATCCACATGGAACAGCACATTCGGATTCTTCTCTTTGATCAATCTGGCGATATCAGCGATTGGCATGACTGTTCCTATCTCGTTGTTCACATACATAACCGAGACAATAATAGTATCATCGTCAACTTCCGACATAAGCTGATCCATATCAATCTGTCCGCTGCTGTCAACACCTATCCTTACAACATCGAATCCCATGCCAGCCAGGAATTCCATCGGGCTTCCAACAGATGCATGTTCAACTGATGTTGTTATGATCTTGTTTCCTGCGCGTCTGTTTGCAAGCGCTCCGCCTATGAGAGCCATATTGTTGGATTCTGTTCCTCCAGAAGTGAATACGATCTCCTTAGGCATAACTTTCATCTCTCCTGCAAGAGACTCCCTGGCATCCTTTATATACCTCGCAGCTGTGACGCCTTTCATATGAAGTGAAGACGGATTGCCATAATCCTCCTCCATTATCTTCACCATAAGATCTCTGACCTCCGGATATACGGGAGTCGTAGCCGAATTATCAAAATATGCTTCCATTTTTCCTCGCTCTATAATACTCTAAATATCTCTGTCAATCTCAAACATAACTATAGACATAACTGCAAGTCCTGCAGTCTCAGTGCGCAGTATCCTGTGGCCAAGTGTGATGCTCTTTGCACCGGCCGCCATAGCCTGCTCCACCTCATCCCTTGAAAATCCACCCTCAGGGCCAATAAATATGCCAAGGCTTTTCTTCCCATGTATCTCCGATAAAACCTTCCTGGAGTATTCAAGTCCCTCAGCCTCCTCGTACGGGATTATGTTCATATCCAGCTCTGACGCCATCTTTATCGCATGCGCGAATGTAACCGGCGTAAGCACCTCTGGAATAAGTCCCCTTCCAGACTGCTTTGCTGCGGACTCTGCGATCAGATTATATCTCTCCGTCTTCTTCGCAGCCTTCTTTGCATCAAGTTTAACCACAGTTCTGGCTGTGAAAACCGGGACTATACGGTGTACACCAAGTTCCACCATCTTCTGTACTATCAGATCCATCTTGTCTGATTTCGGATAGCCCTGGAACAGCGTCACCTCAACCGGAAGCTCGGCAAAATTATCACATACATCCTCTATATCTGCGACAACATGTTCACCGTCAATATCTGATATCCTGCAATAATAGTCCCGTCCTCGTCCATCACTTATCAGGATCTGTTCTCCCGGCTTAAGACGCAGGACATTCCTGATATGATTTACATCTCCGCCTGTCAGGGTGATACTTGTGCCGGCTTCTCTGCCGTCCATATCCACAAAAAATCTATTCATACTTTTTGCATAGTCCTCTCATATCAATATATCCATTCAGTATAGCACAGCCATGTAATGGACACTTCGATATTCTTTATACAATATTCTTCGCAAACAATCAAACATTTATTTATGTTTTTTTGCTACAAAGCTCACCCAGTCATTCATATACACTGTGTCAACTATATCAAAATTGTTTGCAAGAAGGGCCTGTCTGACCTCTTCTTCCTTGATATTTATGATTCCTGATGATATGAAGATACCATCATCCTTCATGAATTTCTGTACTACAGCGGACATGGGTATGATGACATCTGCAAGAATATTTGCGACAACTATATCATAATTTGCCCCTATTGAATCCACCAGCTTGTCATCCTCAAGGACGTTTCCGCAGATAAAACTTACCTTATCTGCAGGAATCTCATTGATGTCCCGGTTCTCTCCGGCCACATCAACTGCGATCGGGTCTATATCTATTCCAAGCACATGATCTGCTCCCAGCTTCTCACATACAAATGAAAGTATTCCACTTCCGCTTCCCGCATCCAGTATCGTATCTCCGCCCTTCATATATTTTTTGAGTTGTCCGATACACAGTCTTGTAGTCTCGTGGGAGCCCGTGCCAAATGCTGTTCCAGGATCTATCTCTATCACTATATCATCATCAGATGCATCCTCAGGAGTGTTCTCCCAGGTCGGCTTGATAATAATGTTGTCATAAAGCCTGAACGGTTTGAAATACGCTTTCCAGTTATCTCTCCAGTCCTCTTCCCTGCTTTCCTCCTCAGTCATCTCACCTGAGCCAACCGGCAGAAATTCTGACAGTCTCTTAAGTTCCGCAGAGACCTTGCTCTTCATCTCATTCACATCAAATGTGTCATCAAGGAAGCAGGAAACCTTTGCCGTTCCATCATTTGGCGCCATGTCATCCGGCAGAAGATCCACAAACATGGTCTTCATCTCGTCCTCAGTGAGGGGAATATTGTCTTCTATCTGAACACCCAAAACGCCTTCCTCTTCGAGGAAGGCGCTAATGAGGTCTTCAGCTTCACATGTCGTACTAATTGTGAGCTTCGTCCATTTCATATATTTTTACCTACTTTTTCTTTCTTCTCTTGTGATCACCAAATGTGAACGGGCCTGCAGAATCTGTGGCAGGTCTTGTCTCAACCAGCGTCGCCTGCTCATACTGATTGAGGATCTTCTTCTGCTCCTCTGTCAGCTTCTCAGGTACCTGGACAACAAGCGTTACATAGTGATCGCCTCTCTGTGTCGGATTCTTAAGGTTAGGAACACCTTTTCCCTTCAGCTTGATCTTGGTGTCTGTCTGTGTTCCAGGTGGAATCGTGTAATCAATCTCACCTTCGATGGTGTTGATCTTTATCGTTCCGCCAAGTGCAGCCTGTGTGAATGTGATAGGCTCTGATGAATAGAGGTTGTACTCCTGTCTCTGGAAGTTCGGATGACGATCTACAAGTATGGTAACTGTAAGATCTCCTCTCTCACCGCCGTTGATTCCCGGCTCACCTTTTCCTTTTATACGGATATTTGTTCCGTTATCTACTCCAGGTGGAATAGCTATCTGTATCTTCTTTCTGCTCTTGACATATCCTGTACCTGCACAGTTGCTGCACTTGTATCTGATGATCTTGCCCGATCCACTACAATCAGGACATGTCTGAACATTACGTACAACGCCAAACAACGACTGCTGTGTGGTAACTATCTGTCCCTTACCGCCACACTTGCCACACACTTCCGGCTGATGTCCCGGCTGAGAACCTGTTCCCTTACATACGTCACACTCATCTTTCAGAGGAAGTTCCAGCTCTTTCTGAGTTCCAAATATAGCCTCCTCAAATGCAACTCTGATAGTAGTCTTGATGTTTGCGCCCTTCATAGGTCCATTTGTATTTCTCTGACGGTTTCCACCACCGAACATATCTCCAAAGATATCTCCGAAGATATCTCCCATATCAGCGAAATCAAATCCACCAAATCCACCGGCACCGCCGCCGTTCTGGTCAAATGCTGCATGGCCAAACTGATCATACTTTGCACGTTTCTCAGGATCACTGAGGACTGAATAAGCTTCAGCTGCTTCTTTGAATTTCTCTGCAGCCTCCTCATCGCCAGGGTTCATATCCGGGTGGTATTTTTTTGCTACCACTCGGTATGCCCTTTTGATCTCGGCTTCAGAGGCTCCCTTGGTAACACCAAGGACTTCATAATAATCGGTCTTTGTCTCTGCCATAGCCTTTACCTTTCATCCTCAATCTATTAAACCTCTGTGAAATCTCCATCTACCACATCGCCATCTGAAAAATCAGGTGTGCCTGTGCCTGTGCCAGCATTTGCACCTGGACCATTCTGCTCATAAAGCTTTGAGAAGAGATTCTGTGCACTCTCCATCAGCTTATCCTTTGCTGCCTTAATCTTATCTACATCTGCATCGCTCATATTCTCTGCATCTGTGCTGTCTATTGCTGCTCTTAAGGAGTCAAGATCTGCCTTTACGCCAGCCTTATCTGAATCTGAAAGCTTATCTCCTACCTCGCCGAGTGCCTTCTCTGTCTGGAATGCAAGCGCGTCGGCCTCGTTTCTTGCCTCGATACCTTCCTTACGCTTCTTATCCTGAGCCTCGTACTCTGCTGCTTCCTTAACTGCTCTATCGATATCATCATCTGAAAGTGATGTTCCTGATGTGATAGTTATGTGCTGCTCTCTTCCTGTTCCGAGATCCTTAGCTGATACGTTTACGATACCATTTGCATCGATATCAAATGTAACCTCGATCTGTGGAACTCCACGTCTTGCAGGAGCGATACCATCAAGTCTGAATCTTCCAAGGCTCTTATTGTCCTTTGCAAACTGTCTCTCACCCTGTACTACGTTGATATCAACGGCATCCTGATTATCCTGTGCTGTTGAGAAGATCTGGCTCTTCTTTGTAGGGATTGTTGTATTTCTCTCGATAAGGTGAGTAGCTATACCACCCATTGTCTCGATTGAAAGTGTAAGTGGTGTAACATCCAGAAGAAGGATCTCACCTGCACCGGCATCTCCAGCAAGCTTACCACCCTGGATACAAGCGCCGATTGCAACACACTCATCAGGGTTAATTCCCTTGAATGGCTCCTTGCCTGTAAGTCTCTTAACTTCTTCCTGTACTGCGATGATACGTGTTGAACCACCGACAAGAAGTACCTTGTCAAGCTCTGCTGCTGTGAGACCTGCATCAGCAAGTGCTGTGTTAACAGGGCCCTTTGTTCTGTCTACAAGATCTGCTGTAAGCTCATCAAACTTAGCTCTTGTAAGGTTCATATCGAAATGCTTTGGACCATCCTGGTTTGCTGTGATGAAAGGAAGGTTGATGTTGGTTGTTGTAGCTGATGACAGCTCCTTCTTTGCCTTCTCTGCTGCTTCCTTTAATCTCTGCATAGCCATCTTATCGCCTGAAAGGTCGATACCCTCTGCCTTCTTAAACTCGTCAAGCATATACTGTGTAATAGCGTTATCGAAATCATCACCACCGAGTTTGTTATCACCGGCTGTTGCAAGAACCTCGATGACACCCTCACCGATCTCAATGATAGATACATCAAATGTACCACCACCTAAATCGTAAACCATAATTCTCTGCTCCTGTTCATTGTCAAGGCCATATGAAAGAGCTGCTGCTGTAGGCTCGTTGATGATACGCTTTACATCAAGGCCTGCGATCTTACCGGCATCCTTTGTTGCCTGTCTCTGTCCATCTGAGAAGTAAGCAGGAACTGTGATAACCGCCTCTGTAACCTTCTCACCAAGATATCCCTCTGCATCTGCCTTCAGCTTCTGAAGGATCATTGCTGAAATCTCCTGTGGTGAATACTTCTTTCCATCTATCTCTACTCTGTAATCTGATCCCATATGACGCTTGATAGATGAAATTGTCTTATCTGCATTGGTAACTGCCTGACGCTTTGCAGGCTCTCCTACTACTCTCTCTCCTGTCTTCAGGAAACCTACTACTGAAGGTGTTGTTCTCATACCCTCTGAGTTAGCTATAACTACAGGCTTACCACCTTCCATAACTGCTACACATGAATTTGTTGTACCTAAGTCAATACCTATAATCTTACCCATTGTCTTTTCCTCCTAGAAAAAAATTTTACAATTGATTTAATTTGCTACCTTTACCATGCTGAATCTGAGCACCTGATCCTTGTACATATAACCCTTCTGCATCTCTTCCACGATGACGTTCTCTTCATAACTGTCATCCTCGACATGCATCACAGCGTTGTGGTATGTCGGATCAAACTGCTGTCCAGCACAATCCATAGGCTTAACGCCTATGCTGTCAAGTGAAGTCATAAGCTGTTTATATATATTCGCAACACCTGACTCAAATGGTTTGTCTTTTTCATCCTCAGGGATGGCTGCAAGTGCTCTCTCAAAATTGTCTACTACCGGAAGAAGTTTCTCAAGAACACCCTTTGCACCTATGTCATAAAGCTTTCCTGACTCCTTCTCGTTTCTCTGTCTGATATTCTCACACTCAGCCAGAAGTCTTGTATATTTTGCCTCTGCATCCTTGCATCGCTCTTTGAGCTTCTCATTCTCTTCGCGGAGAGCTTTGCCTCCCCGTCTATTCTCCTTTGCCACATGCTGTGGCTTTGAAGCCGCTGCCTGTTCCTCTGGAATATTCACAGTCTCAGATACATCAACGCCTGATTCTGTGCTGTCTTTTATCTCTGCTGAAGCATCTCCAACTATAGTCTCAGCAGCAGACTCTTCTGTCTTGACTTTCTTGTCGGATGAAACATTCTTTTCGCTATCAGCCATTACTTATCCTCCTATTCACATTCATAAATTCTTGTTGTTTAACCATTGTTGTTAAATATATCATCAAGTTCTCCGGTGAGATCTTTGAGCATGGTAACCACTTTCTTGTAGTCCATTCTCTTTGGCCCTATAATTCCTATAGTGCCTTTCGCTCCCTCCGGCATCTTGTATGTCGCTGTCACAAGTGAGCAATCCTTGAGGTTCTCATCACTATTCTCTTTACCTATCAGGATCTGTATATCATCGTCCTGCTGGATTACATCCTCAACATGCTTTGCAAATTCCTCTTTGTCTTCTATATCCTCCAATGTTCCAAGCAGCTTCTCAGCCGAGGCTGTATTTGCAAGTTCAGGATACTTGAGCACATTCGTAGCTCCGCTGGTGTAAACCTTGAGATCGTCGGCTTCATGGATTGCTTCCATGATTCCCTGGAAGATTGTCTCCAGAATCTCAGCATACTCACCAGCCTGAACCTTCATAGTCTGTATAAGCTCCAAATTGATATCTGACAGAGCCGCACCCTGAAGGAATGTGTTGAGCAATATATTGAATTTTAAAATCTCTTCATTCTTAAGACTGTATGTCGTCTTTATCAGCTTATTCTTGACTATGTTGCCATCTACCATGATGACCGCCAACAGTGTGGTCTCATCAACCTGTGACAGTTGAATGAACTTCACTGTATTGTTGTATTGGGGCATCGTAACCAGAGTCGCATACTGTGTATTCGCTGCAAGCACCTTGGCCACCTGTTTGAGAAGTTTCTCAAGTTTATCAACTCTCTGGAGAAGATTCTCTCGATCCTCCTGTATGCCGATCTGCATTGCATCCTTATCTGCCATGATGCTGTCTACATAAAATCTGTATCCCGCATCCGTTGGAATTCTTCCAGCAGACGCATGTGGCTGACATATATACCCCATCTCCTCAAGGTCTGCCATCTCATTTCTTATGGTAGCCGGGCTGACATTCATATCTGCCAGCTTGGAGATTGTTCTTGAGCCAACCGGCTCGCCAGTCTCAAGGTAGTTAGAAACGATTGCTTTAAGAATTCTGACCTTTCTGTCATCAAGTTCCATACTCTCATTTCCTTTGCCCTTTGCTTTATTAGCACTCAATATGTCTGAGTGCTAACCACTAAACATAATCTAACACCGACGTCCCTTTTTGTCAACAAATATACGAATCTTTTTGTGATTTTTTTATGTTTTACAAGACAGTCGTGCCAACTCATGGGGTGTGAAAGCCGCAGGGGTGAGGCTATGTATACAATCGGTAGCGAAGGCGTCCTTGCTTTGTGATTTCTTTGCTAAGGCGGAGCGGGCAGTGCCCTTATCGCCCGCAAAGACGCATGCAGATAAGAAGTCACAAAGCAAGGTAAGACGAGCGTGATTGTATACATAGCCTCACCCCTACGGCATAATCTACTTTTTTGTTGCCGGCAGAATATATGAATATTATTCTGAGTTGGTTTTACTCTTCTATTAAGAAATCAGCAAGTATCGTGTTGCTCACGTCGATTCCCTTTTTGGTGAGACGGATCAGGCCGTGGTCGTCTTCGAGGTGGCCTGAGTTTTTGTATTTGTCTATGACCGGGCCGTAGATGTCGTAGATGGAGTGGCCGAAGTAGTCGTTGAACTTTTCTGCACTTACACCGGATATCATACGCAGTCCGAGAAACATATATTCCTCCATAAGCCTGTCAGCATTCAGGCTTTCTTCAATGCAGCGCATTTTATCCAGGATATTTCTGACCTTTCCTGAATTGACAACAGGATCGCCAAATGTATCCAGATCATGACATCTCTCCATAGTGTCCACATAACTTCCTATATCACTGGTATTTGTATATCTCCTGCCATAAAGAAATGATGCAGCGCCTATACCTATTCCTATGTATTCTCCAAGCGTCCAGTATACTATATTGTGTCTGCACTCATAGCCATGCTTTGAGTAATTTGATATCTCATACCTGTGATATCCTCCGGCCTTGAGCAGCTTATCTGTCACATTGTACATCTCCCTGTCAGTATCTTCATCTGGTATCAGCGAAAGGAGCTCTTTATTTGCAGCCAGCGGTGTTCCTTCCTCTACTATCAGACTATAGGATGATATATGCTCCGGTCCGCACCTTAGCACCTTCTCCAGAGTATCAAGATATGATCTCATAGTCTGCCCAGGGATATCCGACATAATATCTATATTGATATTTCTAAAGCCTGCTTCCCTGGCCATATCATAGGCTGCCAGAAACTGGTCATAATTGTGTATCCTGCCGAGAGCAGCCAGCTCGTCTTTCTGGGCAGATTGAAGACCTATGCTCATCCTGTTTATTCCGTTTGCAATATACTCCGCTGCCTTTCTGCCAGTGAGAGTGCCCGGATTTACCTCTATGCTTATCTCAGCATTATCTTCTATGTCAAATATATGTCTGACGGAAGTCATTATCACCGTAATGTCGTCCTCATCCAGGATAGACGGAGTTCCGCCTCCTATATATATCGTCCTGACAATACGTGTCTCTGCAAGATATGCATAACTCTTAAGTTCCTCACACAATGCTTCAATGTATTTTTCTCTATAAGCCCCATATCCAGACACGCATGACCCGCCAACGGGAAATGACAGGAAATCGCAGTATACACATTTCTTCACACAAAATGGGATATGTATGTATATGCTCAATGGTTTCTTATCATATGGCTGTCCACCATATGCCGGATTATTTTCATCATCTAAAATGTCTATCATTGTCAGCCATCCTCCTATACTGTGCTATCAACTTTACAGATTACAGGAGCGCATGATATTTATCAGCTTTGTTCACAACTGCTCCTTATCATTTGTTTTATGTGCTTAACGAAAAAAGCCGCTATTAAGATTTTTCTTATTAACGACTTTTCCGCACCCAATATATCTTCTCAAACTAATATATGTTTTATTATAACTTTCTTATCTTTGATTTAACTGCGCAAATTATATGCTTTGTGTCTTTTCTACTCCTCATCAAGCTTCAGAACTGACATAAACGCCTTCTGTGGAATCTCCACATTGCCGACCTGTCTCATCCGCTTCTTTCCTTCTTTCTGCTTTTCAAGGAGTTTTCTCTTTCTTGATATATCACCGCCATAACACTTTGCAAGGACATCCTTTCTCATGGCCTTGACTGTCTCACGTGCGATGACCTTGCCACCTATAGCGGCCTGGATAGGTATCTCGAACAGGTGTCTCGGTATCTCATCCTTGAGTTTCTCACACATCTTTCTGCCCCTCTCGTATGCCGTATCCTTATGTATGATAAACGACAGAGCATCGACTTCTTCCTTATTGATAAGGATGTCCAGCTTAACAAGCTCTGAGCGGACATATCCCTTCATCTCATAGTCAAATGATGCATATCCCCTTGAACGTGACTTAAGTGCATCGAAGAAATCGTATATGATCTCATTCAGAGGAAGGTCGTACTTGAGAAGTGCCCTTGTCTCCTCCATGTACTCCATGCTCTTGTACACGCCCCGCCTCTCCTGGCAGAGCTGCATGATGGCACCCACATACTCTGTGGTGACCATGATCTCTGCATCGACAAACGGCTCCTCCATGTACTCTATGGTGGATGGATCCGGCAAATTTGACGGATTGGTGAGCTCTATCACATTTCCATCGGTGGTATGTACCTTATATACAACACCAGGCGCTGTGGTTGCCAGATCAAGGTTGAACTCTCTCTCCAGACGCTCCTGCACTATCTCAAGATGAAGCAGTCCAAGGAAACCACACCGGAATCCAAAGCCAAGAGCTATGGATGTCTCCGGCTCAAAGCTGAGCGCCGCATCATTTAACTGCAGCTTCTCAAGGGCATCCCTGAGATCTGGATACTTTGCTCCATCTGCAGGATAGAGTCCGCAGTATACCATAGGCTGTGCCTTTTTGTATCCTGGAAGTGCCTCGTCACATGGCCTGTCCGCCTGTGTGACCGTATCGCCTACGGTTGTATCCTGTACATTCTTCAGGCTGGCTGTTATGTATCCAACCATACCGGCTGACAATTCATCGCATGGAACAAATCTTCCCGCTCCGAATATTCCAACCTCAACTACCTCTGCCTCTGCACCCGTCGCCATCATCCTTATGGTGGTTCCCTTCTTCACGCAGCCGTCAAACAATCGACAGAATATGATAACTCCCTTGTAAGAGTCATACAGACTGTCAAATATGAGTGCTTTGAGCGGAGCCCCCGGATCACCGTGCGGCGCCGGTATCTTTGTCACTATCTGCTCTAATACTTCCTCTATGTTTATTCCGTTCTTTGCCGATATCCTCGGTGCATCCTGTGCCTCTATTCCTATGACATCCTCTATCTCGTTCACAACCCTCTCCGGATCCGCTGACGGAAGATCGATCTTGTTGATAACCGGCATGACATCCAGATCGTGATCTATTGCAAGATACACATTTGCAAGAGTCTGTGCCTCTATTCCCTGTGCCGCATCCACGACGAGGATTGCGCCCTCACACGCCGCAAGGCTCCTTGAAACCTCATAGTTGAAATCCACGTGTCCTGGAGTGTCGATGAGGTTGAATATGTATTCCTCTCCATCTTTTGCATTGTATATGATCCTGACACACTGCGCCTTGATGGTTATTCCACGTTCCCTCTCAAGATCCATGTTGTCGAGGACCTGATTCTGCATCTCTCTGCTGGTTAAGGTTCCAGTCTTCTCGATTATACGATCCGCCAGAGTTGACTTACCATGATCTATGTGCGCTATGATACAAAAATTTCTTATTTTTGACTGATCTATATGTTCCATGTATTCCCATCCTTATCTATATTCAGCCTTATTTGGCTGCTGTTCATTTTTTCACATTTGACGTTAATATAACACGTATACATATCCATCTGCAATAGCTTATGACACAAATTGATTCAAACAGCCTGACTGGGGCATGCTACTCCAGCAAGACTTTCGCAAGCATGGCGGCAAATGGGGCTATGGCATTTTGTTCTTCCTCCACGGTATTCGTCTGTGCACCTATCTCAGCAAGCATGGCATGCGGCATAAGATCCATGTTATATCTGCTTGTGCTTATATATATCTTTCTCATGATATCTCCATAATTTGCCCGGCCGGCAAGGTAGGTCTGAAGTGCAAATGCCATATTGTCTACCTTGTTGTCATTATGCCAGTAGTCCACATCATTTCCAGCCTCGTCTCTGCACATTCCATTTATGAGCATGATCTGTGCTGTAGGTCTGCCATCCACATCGGTCACAAGATGCACATCATCCGGTACTCCATCCCTGTGAAGATCTATCATCACTTCTATCTCAGGGTGTGCCTCAAGGATAGCCGCAACGCCCTCTCTGGAATAATCGTATGATGCATTTCGGTCAAGCACGCCAGTCATCATGTCATACTCTGTAGTGTCATGATATACCGGTATTCCATATGTTTCAGTCAGCACTTCTGCCAGCTTATCTCCAAGGCCGATAACTGTGTCATCCACTTCCCCGGGTCTGGAGTCAACAAAGCTCTCTGAACTGTGGGTGTGATATATAAGAACCTTATACCCTCCGGTACTCATATCAAGGCTTATATCCTTATCCAAAAGAGATTCCGCATCAAGTTCGTCGTTTTTCACACAGTCGGGATAAGTTATATTATAACAGTACGACCGCAGCGTATCTGAATCCATATCAATATATGAGCTTGTGATATCATTCATGGCTGATACCGGTATGATCTGCGACGAATCGGAGGCTGCCTGTTCTGCTAACTTCTGTTCTGCAACATCCGCATCCATACCAGTTCCATTTTCTCCTGATTCTGTGTCCGAAATTACTCCATCATCACTTTCTCCGTATGTGCTGTCTTTCTTTTCTGCGGCAGAACTGTCCTCACACATCTCTTTCACCTGTTCCTGCCAGAAATCCATATAGCAGTATATATTATTTTCTCTGTTTACACCGCCGTATGTCCCCACTCTGACAGCATTTGCCGAATCCCCATATACCAGATCGTACATATGCTTCCAAAGGTCATCCATCACACCGGTCCTGATAAATACACCGGCACACACAATTATGCTCCACAAAAGTATATATACTGCTTTGATTCTTATTTTTTTCTCCGCCATAACCATACCTCTCTGAAATAAAACGATGGTCCACACTCCATTATTCAAATATATGAACATCTGCCATCATTCATTACAGTAATATGGTGTTCAAATTCACCTCCACAATATATTTTATTCACATTACCAATCCATTTATCGCTTCCGATATGGTATAACTTATTCTCTTCACCAATTCATCAATGTTTTTTGGAGTGACGAACATATCAGCCATGTCCTCATCCAGAAGATTGCACGCAATCTGATATCTCTGTCTGTCTGTGAATTCCTTCATTATTTTTCTTCCATAGGTTTCATTAAATGCATCCGCAACTTCATCCAGAGAATCGTCTATGATTGACGGTACCGCTATAACTGTAGGAACCCCAACTGCGATCACCTTTCTTCCCAGGGTGCTGCTGTTCAGAGACTTTCTGTTATTGCCTATACCGGAACCAGGACTTATGCCTGTGTCAGTCAGCTGGATGGTGCTGTTCAGCCTTCTGCTGCTCCTGGCCGCCAGTGCATCCACAGCCACAACCGCATCTATATTTATCTCACTGCATATGCCCCTTATGATATCCACAGTTTCTATCCCTGTCTGCGCCATCACCCCGGGACATATGGCGCTCATAAGCATTCTGGGGTTTTCCGGAGTCTCCAGATGTCTTGTCACATACAGGTTGTCAATCACAAGAGGTCCTATGGAATCTGGTGTTACCTGTCTGTTCCCGAGCCCTACAACAAGTATATTCCTGCAATTTCCAACAAGCTCCCCAAGTCTTCTTGTAACTTCCTCCATAAGAGGTTCATGTATGGTCTCCTCATACCCCTTTAGTTTGTCGCACTCTATGGTTATATACTGCCCCATTGCCTTTCCAAGATTTTTCTCACCTGTTTTATCCGTGACACTTATTATTGTCGTTTTTATGCTCTTGTCCTCGTTCACCAACGTTTTAACCCTTACGCCTGACATCTCCCTGTCATCTGCCACACTTTCCCGAAGTTCTATGGCAAGATCTGTTCTTATTTCTCTCTTCATGTCAACCTCCGCTCTATTTTCTGCACAACAATAAGATACCCCCATTGAAACAAATTTATGTATTCAATGGGGGTATCTTATCACCTGCATAATATCCGGGTTACATCACCTTTTTCAGTATTCTGTTGATCACTTCGGGATACCCACAGATCCTCATGACCGGTGGATCCCAGGATAGGGATGCCGTCTGGTAAAAGCATGTCGACACGCCAACCTCTATGCCGCCTTCCATCTCTGATGATCTGACTATCCTTGCAAACTTCTTCTCGTTCTTTACAAGATCCCAGGCTGCCTCGCTGATAGCAAACTCCACCACCGGATAACCGCCCTCATATCCAATAACACGGGCGTCTTCCACATATGACAGTTCATCCTTCCAATATTCTACAGCTTCTTCTATTGATGCAAACATAGTATTCTCCTTATCAGCCAATTGTTCTTTCTATTATCCCCATTCACCGGTACATTGTCAATCCGCGCACCACTGTGAATGTGTTCACTTTTATTAATTTTTGTTTTGTTGCAATATTTTTTTCTTTATTATTATACTGTTATTTGATATACTGACTTGAAGTGTATATTTTCAGACGGGATAAATCTGACACAAATCAAGATTTTACTTATTTTCAAATATCCGGAATGAATATCGTAACCGGAACATTAAGGAGGTCTTTTTATGAATTTTACTAAACAGGGAGCTATCAAGGCTCAACGAGAACTTGTCTCTAAGCTCCCAAGGAACCAGCGCAAATTAAGCGTCTCTGTTTTCAAGACTATACTGGTTCTTATCCTTGCATTTGTTATCATCGGTGTAGGACTTGGATTTGGTGCCCTGAAGGGCATTCTTGACGACACACCGAATGTCAATGCAGAAGCTCTTATACCTACAGAGTTCAAGACTACTCTGTATTATCAGAATGGCAAGGAAGTTGCAACACTGGCAAACTTTGATTCCAACCGAGAATATGTATACTATGCATCTATTCCAACGGATCTGGTAAATTCATTTGTTGCAATTGAAGATAAGCGTTTCTGGGAACACAACGGTATCGATGTTCAGGGTATAGCACGTGCATTCGTACAGGGTCTGAAGAATGGAGGAAACTTTGATGAAGGTGCTTCCACTCTCACACAGCAGCTCATAAAGAACAACATATTCAACGTGGGACTGGATGAGACAACCTTCCTCGACAGACTTGAGCGTAAGGTTCAGGAACAGTATCTGGCTGTAGAGATGGAGAAGCAGATCAGCAAGGAATCGATAGTGGAATACTATCTTAACACCATCTATCTCGGTGAGGGATGCTACGGTGTTGAGACAGCTGCCAAGACCTATTTCAACAAGGATCTCGCCCAGCTCACAATATCTGAGTGCGCTGTTTTAGCCGCCATACCTCAGAACCCTTCCAAATTTGATCCGGTTGAGAATCCCGATGAGAACGCAACAAGAAGAACTATGGTTCTTGACAGAATGCTTGATTCGGAATACATTACCCAGGCTCAGTATAAAGAAGCATTGAACGATAAAGTATATGACAGAATAGCTTCTATATCAAAACAGGAATCAGAGGAAGAGACTGTTGATGTTAATTCCTACTACACAGATGAGGTCATCAAGCAGCTCCAGTCAGACCTGGTTGCCAAAGGGTATTCTGAAGACGACGCAGAATCAATGATCTGGTCAGGCGGACTCAGAGTTATGATCTGCCAGGATCCAGAGATCCAGGAGATTGCCGATTCAGTTGCGAACGATTCATCATACTGGCCTGATCCCGTATACCAGCTCAACTACGCACTTACCCTTGTCGACAAAGAGACAAAGATACAGACAAACTACAGTGTGGAGGATCTGGAAAGCTATTTCTCAGATCAGGAGGGATATGACTTCAATGCCAGATTCAGCAGTGAAGAAGAAGCCAGACAATATGCAGACGAGTTCAAGGCTGCCATGGTCCAGAAGACAGGGGATGATGTATTTCTTGAAAGCTTTAAGCTTGTTATACAGCCACAGATATCGTACACACTCATGGAACAGAAAACAGGTCAGGTAAAGGCCCTTGTCGGAGGTCGTGGCCAGAAGACGGAGAACAGATCATTCAACCGTGCAACTGAAGCCACAAGACAGCCTGGTTCATGTTTCAAGATCGTCGCAACATATCTGCCAGCCCTCGAGGCATGCAATATGTCCCTTGCAACAGTATATGACGACGCACCATTCTACTATGAAAACGGCAATCAGGTATTCAACTGGTACGGCGGCTACTGGGGTCCAAAGACCATACGATACGCCATCATGGAGTCCATGAACATCATAGCTGTAAAATGTATCACAGATGTCACTCCACAGCTGGCATACGATTATCTGTTAAAACTCGGCTTCACAACACTTGTTGACAAGAAGGCAGACAGTGACGGCATGATCCTGTCAGATATCAACCAGTCTCTCGCTCTCGGTGGTCTGACAAACGGAATAACGAACCTCGAGATCACTGCAGCATATGCCACTATCGCGAATAGCGGAAACTATATAAAACCTGTGTTCTACACAGAGGTATATGACCACGAGAACAATCTTATAATAGATAACAGAAAGCCAGAACAGACACGTGTAATATCAGAGCAGACAGCATGGCTTCTCACTAACGCCATGAGAGACGTTGTTACAAGTGGAACCGGAACCGCTGCTAATTCTTCCACCGGAATGTACACCGTCGGAAAGACAGGAACAACCTCTGGAGACTTTGATAACTGGTTCTGTGGATACAATCCATATTTCACGGCATCAATATGGCTTGGAAATGATGAGAACATAACCTACAGCCCAGGATCTCTCAAATGTACAATGTGGAGAGATATTATGGATCAGGTCATAGAGAAGAAGGGGCTTGACACATCGGCAACATTCCCGATGCCAGACGGAATCGTACAAGCTACTGTATGCTCTGACACAGGACTTCTTCCTTCAAATGGATGTCCGACAGTCACTGATTATTTTGATGCAAGCAAGGTACCTACAAAGTACTGTCCTGGCGTCAAGAAAGTTGTTGTATGTAACGAGTCTCACATGCTTGCAAACAAAGAATGTCCTGAGACGACAACATATATCTACAAACTCGACGAGAACGGCGAATATGTGCTTGATGGTTACACCTGGGATCTGTCATTACTTAAGGAGCACTGCAACATACACGGTGACAAAGATGACGACAAGAAGACAACGAAAAAACGTAAGACAACGGCAAGCACTACCCAGGAACCTACAAGTGATGAACCTACTTCAGAGGAACCTACTACGGACGAGCCTGTAACAGATGAACCTACTTCAGAGGAACCTACTACAGACGAGCCTGTAACAGATGAACCTACTTCAGAGGAACCATCCACAGATGAACCTACTTCATCTGATATCATCACCACAGAGGAACCATCCACGGATGAACCACCCACGGATGACACCTCCGGTGAATGAAACTGATAATACGATTTAAAAAACGGACCGCCTTTCGGCGGTCCATTTTTTATTTGGTCATCTTCGGCTTGAATATCAGAGATGCAAGATATCCAAATATAAGAGCTGCTGAGCTTCCAACCGCAGCCATCTGGAAACCGCCTCTGAACAGACCTATAAATCCGTCCTTATCCACGGCTTCCGTTATTCCCTTCCACAGATTATACCCAAATCCTGTAAGCGGAACTGATGCGCCACACTCAGCAAACTCGAGAAGCGGCTCGTAAAGTCCCAGTGCACCGAGAACAACTCCGGAACATACAAGTATAACCATTATTCTTCCTGGCATAAGCTTTGTCTTATTCATCAGCAGCTGTGCAAGCACACAGATTATTCCCCCGACTACAAATGCTTTTACATAACTCATTTTCATCTCTCCTTTCCTATTGCCCTAAGTCCAAACCACAAGCAAAAATCACAATGCCATATTATATGTCATTTACAACATCACTTTCCTTTGTGTTCTATCATTACCGCATGTGCTATTCCCGGAATACTCTGCCCCTCATTGAAGCTTACCGTGGAAAGCAGAGCCCCCGTAGGAACAAAGAGTACCCTTTTCCACTCCCCGGCACTTATTTTTTTTAATATATATCCTGCGAGCACCGCTGCTGAACATCCACATCCTGATCCACCTGAATGAGTATCCTGCTCTTCATTGTCAAATATCTCTATACCACAGTCCATATGATTTGACGATATATCTATATTGTTCATGTTTAACAGATCTATAAGTATGGTCTTCCCCACCTTGCCCAGATCACCTGTTATTATCCTGTCGTAATATGATGGCTTTATGCCAAAGTCCTGAAGATTCTGGTATATGACATCCGCTGCTGCCGGAGCCATGCATGCCCCCATATTGAGAGAGTCCTTGACTCCATAATCCACTATCTTACCTGTTGTTATACCTCTGATACATATGTCAGACTCCCTGTCTGACACCACAAATGCACCACTTCCCGTGACCGTCCAGGTGGATGACAGGGGACGCTGATTTCCATATTCCAGCGGAAACCTGAACTGTTTTTCTGCGCTTCCATAATGACTGGATGCCTCAGCAATGACATTGTCCGCATACCCGGCTGCCACCGTCATCGAGGCTAGTGATAGCGCCTCACCACAGGTGGAACATGCCCCATAAAGTCCAAAAACCGGAATATCCATCTCCTTAACACCGAATGTGGATGCTATAAGCTGTCCTAGAAGATCTCCCACAAACATATACCTGATATCCTCTTTTGAAATCCCGGACTTCTGTATCGCCAATGTGATGGCTTGACGTACCATCTCACTCTCTCCTTCCTCCCAGGAATCCTTGCCAAATGTTGCATCTTCGCTCACGCGGTCAAAGAATCTTGCCATAGGTCCATCTATCTCTTTGGGACCTGCCACTGAAGCCGCACCTATGATATATGGTGCATTTTCAAATCTTATACTCTGCTTTCCTTTTTTTTCGATCATATTACGACTCCCTTTTATTTGTTTTGTTTCCTGTTTTTAGCATCCGCATATATATGGCAATTTATTCTGGCAGTATTTGTTATATGTGCCCTATGGACAAATTCTGATATTTGCTTTAACATATCTAAAGCTGCATATAAATCAAACAATAAAAATGATTGGAGAACAATAGTGGACTACACTAAAGAATATTGGATAAATTGTTTCAACAGATGTATACGATACTCGAAGACATTTATAAAATGGATCATATTCTCACTTATCATGGGAACCATATGTGGGCTTGTTGGCACTGCATTCCATATATGTGTAGAATATGCCACTGGTTTTCGTGAGAGCAATCACAGCATAATATATTTCATGCCACTTGCTGGAATAGTCATTGTTTTCATATACCGCATATGCGGAATAAGGCACTCCAAGGGAACAAACCTCGTCATAGGTTCCATCAGAAGTGTCGAAGATGAGATACCATCACGTATGGCCCCTCTCATCTTCATCTCCACAGTCATCACACACCTCTTCGGTGGATCATCAGGCCGTGAGGGTGCCGCGCTCCAGATAGGTGGAAGCATAGGCGTATCCATAGGCAAGATCTTGAAGCTTGATGACAGCGACAAACATATCCTCACACTGTGTGGTATGAGTGCCGTATTCTCAGCACTGTTCGGTACACCTATAACTGCAGCCCTGTTCAGCATGGAAGTTATCAGTATCGGTATATTGTACTACTGCGCATTTGTGCCATGCCTGTTCTCATCGGTTATATCTTATGTTATAACCAGAAAGCTGCATGTTGTACATGATCACTACAGCATAGCCGGCATGCCATCATCACTTGATCTCATTCTTGTGCTCAAAGTTATTATACTTGCGATCATGTGCGCAGTCTTAAGCAGTCTGTTCTGCATATTCATGTCCGTTGTACACAAGCTTTTCCGCAAATACTTCAAAAACCAATATGTGAGGGTTTTTGCGGGAGGTGTAATGCTTGTCATTCTCAACATCGTTTTGAACACAACAGACTACAACGGTACAGGTATGAATATTATATCTCAGGCTCTGGACGGACAGGCCAAACCCGCAGCATTTCTCCTGAAAGCATTGTTTACGGCTATCACGATAGGATGTGGCTTCAGAGGCGGTGAAATTGTTCCATCATTCTTTGTAGGTGCCACATTTGGATGTGTGACCGGTGGGCTCATGGGCATGGATCCCGGATTTGCTGCCGCACTCGGAATGGTATGTTTCTTCTGCGGAGTTGTAAACTGTCCTCTCACATCCCTCTTCCTCAGCATTGAGCTGTTCGGGGTACAGGGCATCATGTTCTTCACCATAGGCTGTGCCGTGAGCTATATGCTCTCAGGATATTACAGTCTGTACAATGAGCAGAAGATCATATACTCAAAACTCAGACCACACTATGTGAATCTGTACACTAATCAGGAAATAAAGACGCGTGAACCCGGATTTCTTGAAGGACTGCTCCGGATACGCGAGGATGATTCCGATGATATAGAATAAACAGCCATAGAATAACAGATTTAGAAATAACAGATTTAGAATAACAAAAGTACCAGGATCATGTCGCATAATAATATTATGAAACATGGCTCTGGTACTTTTTAATTGCATATCCTCTGTTCAAGATTACTTATTATCAGCTCTATTCATCGGAAGAATCATCGCTCTCCGTGTCGTCTTCAGCGTCCGGATCCTCTGCTTCACCATCACCTTCAGATGTCTTATCAGCAGACGAATCTCCGCCATCTGATTCTGATGTATCCTCTGTGGTGTCACCTTCAGTCTTTTCTGTCTTCTTGCGGTCCTTCTTAGGAAGCTTTCCTACCTTGTACACCTCATCACGTTTTGAGTACACACTGACGGCCTCAGGGTTGTCTGATATAACGTTTCCATCAGCATCGTACACTCTCCTGTAAGACTGAATCGTGAGTCCGTCTATTCCTACTGTGTCAAGTACCTGCTCGTCCTTGCCAAGTGTCTTATCCAGCTCGTACTTTGTCTCGTATGGCTCTGTCTCTAGTGTCTCCGTGTAAAGCTCTACGCTGAACGGCTCCGTGACGGTTCCCCATATAGTACATGAAGTGCTGTAGCCATCATACGATGTGCTTATTTTTATCGGATAATCAGTGTCATTTGTAAATATAAAATCACATCCGCCCCATGCGACTGTCGCATCGAGTCCGGCAGGTACATATGATGACGGATATGGATGACAATGCCTTTCATCTATCTCAAGATTTGCATACAGACACGCCATATACATCGTGGACGAAACCTGGCAGATTCCTCCGCCCATGTCCATGACCGACTGACCATCTGCATATGACGGTCCAGGGAGGAAGCCTCTCTCCTCGGTCAGTTCTCCAACACCCTCATTGTAGGAAAACGACTCACCAGGCATCAATATTGTTCCATCACAATACTTAGCTGCAAGCTCTACATTTGTCTTTCTGGCATCAGAACCCTCAACCTCTGTGCTGTAACTGCTGATCTGGTCCCTGAAAAGAAGTGACTTGTATTCATCTGTGGTCATATCCGCCTTGGTGTATGTAAGAGGAATACTGATCTGCTCGCCCTTTTTGGCCGCTGCCAGGGACGCTTTTGCCGCATCCAGATCAAAATCCACTCCATCCTGAGCCTCCACCACCTGGTAGTCCTTGTCCGGATCAAGGGTCGGATCCTGAGCCTTTCTGTGAACCTTTGCATACACCTTATCCATATCCACATCTATAGCTATGACCGGACAATCGATAACTGTGCTGTACTTCCCAGACTCTATATTCTTCACTATAGCAGATGTGAGCTTGTCAGTGTCCACTGTATAGTCACCGCTTCCCTTTGTAACAATCAGCTTACCATCCTGTATAGTGTAGCCGTCCCCCTGACTGAGATCAGCTTTCATCATGTCGCTGCTTTCCACTGTTCTTGATATAGCGCTGCGATCAGCAACTCCAGGATACACGTCAAATGAACTCTGAACTATATGCGACTCCAGAAATCCGTACCCTCTTCTCCAAAATCTGTGTGTGTCATCCTGGATCTTCTGAACTGCCTTTTTTGCATCCATGTCAAGTGAATCTGCAACGCCTAATTTGTATGTCTTGTCCTCAAGCTTAACCTCAATCTCTGCTTTGCTGTAAGTATCCTTAAAACTCTGCTCTATGGCTTCTGCCGCCGCATCAACCTTCATTCCGCTCACATCTATACCATTGATGGTTGTCTTGCCATAAAACGAACGGTTGCCGACAAATGCACATATGATCGCATAAAATAATACCACAAACACTGCAGTTAAAGCCCAGCTCAGAGCCTTGTACTGAAGCTGCCTTTTTCTCCTCTGTCTATTAGACATTCGTCTTTTCTCTGTCATACGTATGCTTCCTTATCTTCTATCCTTCCCCTGCTTCTACATTCCCCTCATCTTATAGAACAGATACTCCCGTCCAAGCTCTGTGTACAGCTTTTCCACAGTCCATGATCTGTTCGTATCTGTGACCACGGACTTGAGCTTTACCGGTTCTATTCCAGAAGCCTTATATCTCGCCAGAAAGTCATCAAGCTCCCTGCTGCCAAATCCACTGAAAATAATCATGTCCAGATTCAGGCTGCGGCCGGCTTCCTCAGGCTTTCCTTTATCCAAATGACCATCTGGTGATATCAGCTCCCCTACGGAATAGCCATACTGCCACGGCAAAAGCTCCGTCATCTCTGCTCCCATAGCTGCACATATATCATGGACAGCCTTCTTTTTGTCATCAGGTAAATTAACTGTCAATATCTTTTTCACAGCTTTTCTCCTTGTAACTTTTTAAGTATCAGTTGTATGTTATCCTTAAATCTATAGATTATTATGGGTATTTTTGAGATATTGTCAACCAATGATTGCAAATTATTACATATTTTAGTCACATGAACAATCATCTTACCATATCGACACTATCCAATATATTATACCAAGCAGCCAGCTTGTAAATATACCGTATAGTATAACCGGTCCCGCTATGGTAAACGCCTTTACTCCCTTTCCAAATACTTCGCCTTCTGTCTGGAATTCCACAATAGGTGCACACACGCCATTTGCAAATCCTGTTATAGGAACAAGGGCTCCGGCACCTCCGAATTTTGCTATCTTCTTATAGATATTGAGACTTGTAAGAATAACACTCGCAAGGACTAGCAGCAAAGACACATATGCATATGCCTCATCTTCTTTCACACCCATATTAAGCAACACCTCAAATATTATCTGACCAACCGTACAGATCACGCCCCCAACGAGAAATGCCCACAGGCAGTTCCTCGGCACACTTGATGTAGGCGTCACAGCCTCCACATATTCATTATAATCACTTTCCATTGGTTCAAACTTCATGTTCTCATCCTCCTTTATATTATTTCAGAAAATAATTTTTTTGCGCTTACTTAAAACTTTGCTTATTAAACCCATACTTAAAACGCTAGCCAACTATCACACTTATGACAGAACCTACCAGCTTTCCTGCGGCAAGACCGTAGATGACATAGGGCATATTTCTCCTGACGCTGAATCTTCTCGACACTATCGGTATGACGTTCAGTACCTCTGTGAGTGCACCAGCAAGGCATCCTACAAATATTCCGCCGAACAGGCATACCAAAGTATACCCAACCCATGTTATATGAAATGGTATATTGAACACATAGAGAAGATTTGCCAGGGATGCTCCATATGCCAGCAGACATTCAATAAGCATGTAATGTCTGGCTCCCTTCACTTTCTCAAGCAGCTTTGGAAATATTCCTATCATGGATATGAATGCGAAATATCCCCCGGATATAGCCACGCCGCTGGCAAGACATACGGTTCCAAGAAGTACATACCTAATCAACATCCCTCACCGCCTTCTTTCTCTCAGAATCCGTTATAACAGTCTGATTTACTTCCTGTTCATACTGTCTCATCTGAACCTGGAGAGGAGTAGGGTCATCTGTGAACTTCTTCCTCGCCCCATGGTTGAAGAATATGATTATGCCTATAAAGAGTCCCAGAGAATATGCAATTCCTGCCACCGGATATGCCGTCTCCGTTTTTCCCACAAATATATTCTTCATCACATCAAGCTGACCCACCATGTTCACATCGGAGTTGTACGACATGATGGAAAAACCAGCTCCAAAGAATGCCACCAGACATATGAATACAAATTTCATAATCTGTTTTACCTTGTCACTTGTATCGTATGTTCTATAGTATACAACCACATCTGTGGCTCCAAGCGGCATGACTGTGCAGTCAGGGAATCTCTGATGTATAAGCTGTAAGATATACATGACCGATATAACCTGCTGCTCTTTACTCCCCGAAAAACTCATAAGCTCCAGATTCTCCACTCCAAATCTAAGATCAGCATTTGCACTGAGTACCTTCGCCACATCCTTAACCTTTACTTTTTTCTTATCAGCAAGACAGCTCTCTGACAGTTTCAAATACACAATATCAGCCATATACATTTCCCTCTACTATTCACATCACAGATATCATGATCTGTTTCTTTTATGAATAGTCTGTCCATGTATATGGCTGATATTATGCCAGTTTATTCCTTTTTCATTTTTGAGTTTTTTTGAGTTTTATTTTCCATCTGTATTTTTGGATTCTGCATAAGTTTTCATGCAGAACCTTTGTCACATCCATTCCCATATTCACGCCGAAGTCTTTCAAGTATCTTCTTCTCCATCCTGCTCACCTGAACCTGACTGAGACCCATCAGTCGTCCAATCTGTGCCTGAGTCTTATTCTCAAAATATCTCATCATTATGATTCTCTTTTCCCCCTCCGTCAGAGCATCCAGCATCTCCTCCACATACAGGTGCTCCACTATCTTGTCACTCTCCGATGTCCTAAGTGTATCCTCATGCACATCATCTATACATGTGATGTCCGCCGCAGCCTCCATAGCCATGACCAGTTCCTCTGATGTAGTCCCTATGGCACCACATACCTCATCGATGGTTGGTTCCATTCCATGTGCCTTCTGCATATCCTGTATGTACTTCTCAGCCCTGTAGTGGACAGTTTTCAGATTTCTACTTATCTTAACCATGCCATCATCCCTCAGAAACCGCCTTATCTCGCCCTGTATCAACGGAACTGAGTATGTTGAGAGCTTTACATCATAATCCATATCAAAGCGGTCTATGGCCTTCATAAGGCCTATAAGGCCTATCTGTATAAGATCCTCCAGTTCCTGCCCTCTTCCGGCATATCTTCTTGCTACGCTTATCACAAGTCCCATATTGTCAGTTACAAGCCTGTCCCTGGCTTCCCTGTCGCCTTCTTTTGCAAGCTTCAGCAAATGAAGATTGTCCGCCATCAATACATCTCCTGACCTCTACCTATAATCTTTGTCATCGTAACTGTCGTTCCCATACCTAATCCGGAATCCACATGAAGACTGTCCATGAAAGCCTCCATAAATGAAAACCCCATACCGGATCTGCTGCCATCTGTGACTGTCGTATACATAGGCTCCATGGCTTTATCTATATCTGCAATACCGCAGCCCTGATCCGACACCTCAACATGTATGGTGCGGTCCTCTATGTACGCCTCCACTCTTATGGTTCCATCACCGGACCCATAACCGTGCACTATTGAGTTTGTGACCGCCTCAGACACTGCAGTCTTCACATCCTCAACCTCACTTAATGTTGGATTGATCCTTGTCATCATAGCTGCGACCACAACCCTCGCAACAGCTTCATTTCTTGCATCACATCCAAATTCAATACTCAGTCTGTTCTTATCCATATCTTCTACTCTCCTTGTTTTTTTGTTCATCTTATATCCATGTCATATCCGTCCTGCCTGCTCTCAAGCCTCGAGGCTATCCTGTATATCCCCGACATGAGAAGGATCTTATCCATTCTCTTATTTACATTCATCACGCCGATACTTCCTCCTCTGTCCTGCAACTGTCTGAACCTTCTGGTTATCAGACCGATGCCTGAGCTGTCCATGAAGGTCGTCCTGCTGAAATCAAATATAGCATGCCTGACTATCTGGTCTGAAAATACTTCTTCTGTGCCCTCCGTCATCTTGCCCGCTGTATAATCATCAATCTCCCCTGGCATATAAACTATCACAGTATCACCCATTCGCTCATACATATTCATATACATCTCCTCCAATCCTGAACATCAGCACTTTATAAGCCTCCTTCGGCGAGAGCTGATGATGTATGTCACATATAAAAAAATAAAGGAAGACAACTATAGCAGTCATCTTCCTTTGTACTTTATATTTACTTATATCATCTGGCATATATATGCTACTGTCCTTCTCCAGTATCAGTTCCGTCCACCGAGCCATCCGCAGTTCCATCCCCTGTTCCATCATATGAGGTGTCTGCACCGGTATCACCTGTGCCGTCCCATGATGTATCTCCGGTTCCGTCTGTGCCATCCCATGAGGCATCGCCAGCGCCGTCTGTACTATCTGTTCCATCTACAGAACCATCACCTGAGTTGTCAGTTCCATCATATGATGTGTTATCACCAGTGTCTCCAGAGAAATCTGTTCCATCTGCTGATGTATCAAGCGATCCATCTGTACTTGAATTATCTGCTGATGTATCAGCAGTCGTTCCATCACCTGCACTGCCATCCTGCGATCCATCGGCACTGGTCTGTGTCCCATTTGCACTGGTCTGTGTGGCAGCCTTATTCTTACCAGCCTCGATCGCATCAGCATCAGCATAATCACACGCCACTGTGTAATATACTGAATTTGGACAGTTCTCAACCAACTGGTTGAACACAAGGGTTGCATTGTTGTTATCCGAGAGTTTCAGATAACACATCGCCTTATAATAAAGTGCCACATCACTGTTAGGATTGTCCTGCAGCACCCTGTTCAGATCATCTATGGCCGCCTCGTAAGTCATCGCCTCATACTTGTATATGGCTGACTGTACTCTGGCTTTATTGTCATCAGACAGTATCTGCGCTGAATAGTCACCATACTTATCTATCTGCGACTGAAGGTTTTTTGTCTCTGTCTCTGCATTTGTAAGCTTTGCACTCAGAGAATCAACCTGCGACTGAAGCTCTGATATAGACACATTCTTATCAGCTATCTCCTGACTAAATGTAACTTTCAGATCACGCTCTGAATTAGTCGCAACCTTATCACGATGAGGTATTATAAGTGTCCACATGGCAGCGAGTCCAAGCACAACTCCGGCAATGATATATGCTATGGAATACTTGTAAAAGTTTATATCCTTATACCTTCCAACCGGGATTGGATCCCCATCAAAATCAACTTCACTCTGACCTGCCAGAAGCTTCTTCTGGTCATCCATAAACAGAGAATCAACATCATACTCATCCTCAGGATAATCTCTGAAATTCATGATCTCCTCGTCAGTATGACCCATCTCGTTAAAATATCTGACTGCGACAGGATTTGTCCTGTCTATCTTGATCACACGCTTTAGCGCTTTCCCAGCCTTATCATTTCTTCCTTCATCTATAAACAACAGTGCCAGAAGCAGGTATCCCTGTATGAATCTCGAATTATCTGAAAGAACTTTCCTAAGCTGTATAAATGCCAGATCCTTGCTTCCCTGCTGCGCATACACAAGTGCCTGATTATATTTTCTGGTCACATTGTTTACAGCCTCCAGCCTGTGAGGATTGGATTTGATCTCTTTTATATAACGCTTCGCCACATTCTTGCCATCAAAATAATTGACACTTACAACCCAATGACTAAGTGCCTGCACTATCTCTCCTGTCTCATAGTATACGAGTCCCAGAAGATTCCTCGCATCTATATTCATCTTGTCATATTTAAGAGCAAGCTTTAGTGCCTCCTCAGCACCTGTCATATCTCTTACCCTTGCCTTGTCCAAGCCAATATTGTAATAATATTTTGAAGAATTGAGGGCTTTATTCACGTAATCTATCTTAAGACCGCATCTGGTACAATATCCGGTGACGGCTATTGCTCCACCGCAGTGCTTACAATTCAGTACATCTGCCATAATCTAGTCTCCTGATCTAATTGTATTCTCTACTTCTCAGTTTCCTTTGCAACTCTCATCATCTCCTGCATAATATCCATTATGTCCTTGAGATCATTGTTATATATGGCATCCTCAGCCTGATCCAGCTCAAGAGCCGGCTTAAATCTCTTTATCTCTTCATCAAAATTGATCATGTTTATTCCTCCATCTCTTGACACCACCGACCAGATACAGGGATCCGACACAATATATATATGTGTCATCCCGACCTGCCCTGTGTGCCACGGCCATATCCATGGCATCGTCTATCACATCACAGACTGCAACCGGTGCATCAGTGTGTTCCCTGAATATGCTGGCAAGTCTGCCTGCATCCGCCTTTCTGCTGCCATCCACACTTGTGACTATTATCTCATCCCATCGCACCTCATCTGCCAGCATACTTATCATGGAATCATATTCCTTGTCCTTCACCGCTGCAAATACGAGTATCTTCCTGCCATCACTGTAAAGTGATCTGATGGTATCTATATACGCCCTCACAGCTTCGACATTGTGTGCTCCATCGACGTATATATGTGGTGCTATCTCCTCCATCCGTCCTTCCCAGTAGAATTTTGCCAGAGCAGACCTGACAATGGTCTCGGTCTCATCCGCTCTGCTATGCGACTTCATGTGCATATAAAATGCCATCACAGCCAGACTCACATTCTCTATCTGGTACAGGGATGTCTTCTGTATCTTCAAATTGCAATAACTATAATACCGATTATGCAATGAAAAATCAATGGTTTTGTTCCCCAAATGATTTATTATATAGTCTGCTTTTTCGACCGGAATAATATCTGAATCATGTGATTTTGCAATATCTTCTATAACATTTGCAGAAAGATCATCCCGGTGGAAATAAATGACAGGAATCCCCGTTTTGATTATCCCGGCCTTCTCAGCTGCGATCTTTTCTATGGTATCTCCAAGATATTCCATGTGATCCATTCCAACAGATGTTATAATGCTAAGTTCCGGTATGACAACGTTTGTAGCATCAAGCCTTCCGCCCATGCCGGTCTCGTATACAACCACGTCACACTGTTTCTCTCTAAAGTACACAGCAGCCATGGCGAACATCACCTCAAAGAATGAAGGATGCACATCAAACTTCTCCTTAACCGTCTCAAATGCAGTTACAAAATCTTCATCAGATATATTTACACCGTTTATCTGTATCCTCTCGTTTATGGACACCAAGTGCGGCGACGTGAAAAGCCCAACTTTATACCCTGCCTCCATAAGCATCTGCGATAACGCCTTGCACGTGGAACCTTTACCGTTCGTTCCCGCCACATGGATACAAGGAACAGCCTTCTCGGGATTCCCTAAACGGCACAAAAGACTGGAAAGGTTCTCCTTGCCAATCTTCTGCGCAAAAAGCGGAATACCCAATATATAATCTACAGTCTCTCTGTAATCCGCCATCCTGATTCTCCTATCTGCCTTTCATCTTTTCCAGCTATCTGGATTAGTATTTGTGTTCTCGTATATATCACCTTCGCAAAAACGCTTCCGCGTCAGAAAAGATCTCAGACTATATTATCTATTATCTACTTTCTCAGGGTAGAGGTCGTGGTTTGCCAGACGGTTCCATGCAACCTCCTCCCACTTCGTTCCCGGTCTGCCGTAGTTGCAGTATGGATCTATGGAGATTCCTCCCCTTGGTGTGAACTTGCCCCACACCTCTATATACTTAGGATCCATCAGCTTTATGAGATCCTTCATGATAATGTTCATGCAGTCCTCATGAAAGTCTCCGTGATTTCTGAAGCTGAACAGATACAGTTTCAGTGATTTGCTCTCGACCATCTTCGCACCCGGCACATATGATATATACACCGTTGCAAAATCCGGCTGTCCTGTGATAGGGCACAGACTTGTAAACTCCGGACAATTGAACTTTACAAAGTAGTCGTTATCTGGATGCTTATTGTCAAATGTCTGAAGCATCTCAGGTGCATAGTCCATGCTGTACTTTACATCTTTATTTCCGAGGAGGGTAACTCCATCCATCTCTTCTTTACTTCTTCCCATTATGTTCACCTATATTACTTTTATACTGATCCAGTATTTTTCAGGATCATAAATCTTGTTTCTATTATCTGCTTATTCCGTTATCTGCTTATAATACCTCTTACTGCTCCTGCAGGGCTTCTTCCACTGATTTGATGAGCAGCTTCACAGCCTCATCACAGTGCTCTTTTGTAACTATAAGAGGCGGTGCAAGCCTTATGATGTTGTCTCTTACTGCTGTTATGAGAAGCTTGTTCTCAAGCGCTCTGTGCTTTACCTCAAATGCTATTGGCTTGTTGAACTCAACTCCTACCAGAAGTCCACGTCCTCTGATCTCCTTTACACAAGGGAGTGCCTTGAGCGCCTCCATGAAGTATGCTCCTACTTCCTTTGCATTCTCATAAAGCTTGTTGTCAAGTATCTCATCTATCTCTGCAAGTGCAGCTGCACAGCACACAGGATTTGCCGCATATGTTGATCCGTGTGCACCAGGTGTAAATGCTGATGCAATCTTTGCACTTGTACACATAGCACCTATTGGCATGCCGCCTCCGATGGCCTTCGCCATAGATATCATATCAGGCTTTACGCCGTAGGTCATATAAGCCATGATATCTCCGCATCTTCCCCATCCGGTCTGAACCTCATCGAACATGAGCAGCATGTCCTTCTCGTCACAGAACTCACGGAGCCCCTTCAGAAACTCTGGATCTGCAGGATATACACCGCCCTCGCCCTGTACCGGCTCCACCATGATTCCTATGGTGTTCTCGTCGCATTTGTTCTTGAAGTCCTCAAGGTTGTTGTACTGTGCATATGTGAATCCCGGAAGAAATGGGGCAAATCCCTTGTGGCATGCTGAATCAGGCTGTCCTGTAGCTGACAGTGCACCGTATGTTCTTCCGTGGAAGCTGTTCTTTGCTGTCACGATCTTATATCTGTCCGGTCCGTAGTTGTCCACACCATACTTTCTCGCCATCTTGATCATGGCCTCATTGGCCTCCGTTCCCGAGTTCTGGAACACGATCTTCTCCATGCCTATAGTGTCACACACCTTCTTTGCAAGGAGTATCATTGGAAGTGTGTATGCATAGTTGGATGCATGTATTACATTTGCAGCCTGATCAGCTATGGCTTTTGCGACCTTCTTGTTGGCATTTCCTGCACTGCTTACTGCTATGCCTGCGAAGAAGTCAAGGTACCTGTCGCCGTTATCTGCGTACACATACATGCCATCCCCCTTCTCCTCTATGAACTCCCATCTTCTGGACTGCTCTGCCAGATATGTATCTACTATCTCTAAAAGTTCTTCTCTTGTATAACCTGATTCACTAACCTTCATCATTCTCTCCTTCGACGTTTGTCCTAGTTTAGGTAATTGAGAAACATGCACTGATATGCCAGTTTCTCAATTACCTAACCTAATCTATATCTTTATTATTTTTGTATACGTTCCGCATACATTATATACACAAAGCCCGCCACTGGCAAGCATTCATATATTATATCATATCGCCTGTCGGCTCAATGAGTACATTCGCATTATGACGTCTTGCGCAAGCGCATCCGTCGCAACGCTCATTATATCATGTCGCCTAACGGCTCCATGTGGGCATTCGCATTATGACAGTCTGCGCAAGTGCAACTGTCGCAACGCTCATTATATCATAAAAAAACTGCGCCGAAGCACAGTCTTTTTATATTTATGCATTTATTCTGTATTATCTTGCAAACTGGGAATTGTACAGATTCGTGTAGAAGCCGCCCTTTGCAAGCAGTGACTCGTGATTTCCCTGTTCGATGATGTGTCCGTCCTTCATGACGAGGATGACATCTGACTCCTTGATGGTTGACAGTCTGTGTGCAACCACGAAGCTTGTTCTGCCCTTCATCATCTTGGCAAATGCCCTCTGTATCCTTATCTCAGTTCTTGTATCTATGGATGATGTTGCCTCATCCAGTATGAGCATAGGTGGAAGATCAAGCATAACCCTTGTGATACATAGGAGCTGCTTCTGTCCCTGTGACAGATTGCCTCCATCCTCTGTTATATATGTGTTATAGCCATCTGGAAGTCTCTTGATAAAGCTGTGTGCATGTGACTGCTTTGCAGCCTCGACGATCTCCTCATCCGTTGCGTCCGGTCTTCCGTATGCTATATTATCCCTTATCGTGCCGCTCTTAAGCCAGGTCTCCTGGAGTACCATTCCGTAATTGCCGCGGAGGCTCTTTCTTGTGACCTCTCTTATGTCATATCCATCCACAGATATGCTTCCGGCGTCCACATCGTAGAATCTCATGAGCAGGTTGATAACTGTACTCTTACCACAGCCTGTAGGTCCCACTATTGCTATTCTCTGTCCGTTCTTCACGTTCAGATTGAGGTCCTTGATAAGCTCCACATCTTTGTTGTATGAGAAGTCAACATTCTCAAGGTCCACATCACCGTGAACGTCTGTGAGCTCGTGTGCGCCAGCAGGCTCTGCAGCCTCTGGGTCCTCGTCTATAAGCTCAAACACTCTGGCAGCGGATGCCAGCGCGTTCTGAAGCTCTGTGACAACGCCTGATATCTCATTAAACGGCTTTGTATACTGATTTGCATAGCTCAGGAAACTTGTGAGCTGTCCAACTGATATGAAGCCTTTTATAGCTGTTATGGCACCTATGATTCCAACGCCTGTGTACACAAGGCTGTTGACAAATCTTGTACTAGGATTTGTTATCGATGAGAAGAATGTAGCCTGAAGTCCTGCCACATTAAGTCTTCCATTGACCTCCTGGAATCTGTCGCAGGTCTCATCCTCCATGGAGAATGCTGTGACTACCTTCTGGTTCTCAACCATCTCATTTACAAGGGATGTGAGCTCACCCTTGATCTCAGCCTGCTTCCTGAACATACTGTATGTTCTCTTTGCTATGAATGACGCAACAAAGAGTGATACTGGAGTGATACATACGACCACAATGGCTATGATCCAGTTGATCGACAGCATGAAGCACAGTGTTCCTACTATAGTCATAACTCCTGTGAATAACTGTGTAAATCCCATCAGAAGTCCGTCTGAGAACTGGTCTACATCAGCTATGATCCTGCTGACTATGTCTCCGTGTGTATGTGAATCCACATATGAGAGTGGCAGGCTGCCAAGCTTCTCATATGCCTTTGTTCTTACATCATTAACCACCCTGTATGTGATCATGTTGTTGAGCACGTTCATGACCCACTGTGCAACAGCCGTTATAACGACCACAATCACAAGCTTTGCCAACATTCCTTTAAGTCCTGTAAAATCTACTTTCCCCGGTCCAACGACCCTGTCAACTGCATGTCCCATGATGATAGGTGCATACAGTGTGAGCACGACCGATATGGCTGCACATATGAGAGACAGAACCACGAGGAACCTGTATCTCTTGATATACTTCAGTATTCTGAGTATCGTCTTTTTATTTACTGATTTATTCCCTTTATCTTTACTCATGAGCCAGTTCCTCCTCCGAAAGCTGTGACTGACATATCTCCCTGTACACCTCACAGTTAGAAAGCAGCTGCCGATGGGTTCCTATCCCGGCTATCTGACCATCATCCATGACGATGATCTTATCCGAATTCATGATGGTCGACGCTCTCTGTGACACAAGGAATACAGTCATGCCCTTTGTCTTCTCCCTGATCGCTTTTCTGAGAGCCGCATCAGTTGCAAAATCTAACGCCGATGCACTGTCATCCAGTATCAGTATCTCAGGCTTTCTGACGACCGCTCTGGCTATGGTAAGCCTCTGCTTCTGTCCACCCGACAGGTTCTTGCCCCCCTGGGTGATCTTGAAGTTTATTCCATTCTCCTTACCGTCCACGAACTCCTTGGCCTGGGCTATCTCAAGCGCATCGTCTATCTCTGCTTCAGTCGCATCCTGCTTGCCCCATCTGATATTGTCTGCTATGGTTCCGGCGAACAGCACAGCCTTCTGCGGTACCACTCCGACCTTATGCCTGAGCTCGTCCAGGGTGTAGTCCTTTACGTCAACTCCGTCTATGCACACACTTCCCTGACTCGCATCATAGAATCTCGGTATCATGTTGACCAGGGAACTCTTGCCTGATCCAGTACCGCCTATGATTCCCACAGTCTCGCCCGGTGCCACGTCAAATGTTATATCTGACAGGGAATCTGCTCCGGCCCCGGCATATCTGAGATTTGCATCCCTGAAGCTTACCTTTACCGCATTTGCCGGTGATCCTGCTGCCTTGCCTGATCCATCCGTTATGGATGGCTGCTGATCCATGACCGCATTTATTCTCTTGGCACAGGCAACAGCCTTGGTTATGGTCACGATGAGGTTGGCAAGCTTGATGAGCTCAACCAGTATCTGCGACATATAGTTAACAAGGGCTACGACCTTACCCTGTGTAATTATTCCTGCATCTGTCTGTCCCGCTGCAATCCAGATGATAGCTGCAGTTGAAAGATTGATTATCACGTAAGTTACAGGATTCATAAACGCTGATATACGTCCTGCAAGGAGCTGAAACTTCATCAGGTCATCTGTGGACTTGTCAAACTCTTCAAATTCCTTGTTCTGTCTGTTGAAGGCCCTTATAACTCTTGCACCTTCAAGCCCCTCACGGGTGAGCAGAGTAACTTTGTCCAATCTGTTCTGAACCTTTTTAAACAACGGAATGCTGAGTGCCATGACACCGAAAACTACTAAAGAAAGCGCAGGTATAGTGACTACAAATGTCATCGCAGATTTCACATCTATGGTAAACGACATGACCATGGCACCGAAAACTATAAACGGCGAACGGAGGAACAGTCTGAGTACCATGTTGACTCCTGTCTGTACCTGATTCGTGTCACTGGTCATTCTGGTTAGCAATGTTGATGTTCCTATACTGTCTATCTCCGTGTAAGAAAGTGATGTGATATGCCTGAACAGATCGTTTCGAAGTGCTGTTCCAAATCCTGTTGCAGCCTTGGCTGAAAAGTACTGGGCGGTGATAGAACACACCAGACCGATAATTCCCAAAAGTATCATGATGAGACACATCTTCACAACATAGCTGATGTCCCGTCCTGCTATACCCACATCAATTACATTCGCCATGACGATCGGGATAAGCAATTCAAATGTTGCCTCCAGCATCTTAAAAAGCGGGGCAAGTACAGACTCTTTCTTATAGTCCTTAAGATATCTAAGTATTCCTTTCATCTCTTCTCCTAACAATACTCATTCCGTATATAACAGACACAGCTACCACTCCTGTCGTCATCACTCAAATAGAACTTCCACACCATATATAAGGTGCGGAAGTTCTATTTCAAACTATGCTGCAATGGCGCTGATCATCTGATTAATTGTCTGTTATCAATGTTATCATATCCCCTGCAATTATATATCAGTCCTCATCGTCCTCTTCTGGAAGATTTGCATTGTGATATACTGCCTGAACGTCATCGTCCTCCTCAAGCATATCTATAATCCTTGTGAACTTCTTGACAACCTCAGGATCGTCTATATCAACATAGTTCTGAGGTATCATTGTGAGCTCAGCCTCAACCATCTTTATTCCTTCCTTCTCAAGGCTCTCTCTTACCTGTGAGAAATCCTCAGGTGCTGTGATGATCTCGTAGCTGTCATCCTCGTCTGAGAAATCCTCAGCTCCTGCATCCAGTGCCATCATCATGAGGTCGTCTGCATCCATATCACAGTCTTCCTTTGCAATGATGATCTGTCCCTTGTGATCAAACATATATGATACACAGCCTGTTGTTCCTACATTACCGCCACCCTTTGTGAAGCAATTACGGACATTGGCTGCTGTTCTGTTCTTGTTGTCTGTAAGAGTGTCTACTATGATGGCGGTACCATTAGGACCGTAGCCTTCATATGTATTCACTACGTAATTTACTGAATTGGCATCTCCTGCTGCTCTCTCGATACCACGCTTGATAGTATCGTTAGGCATGTTGTTCGCCTTTGCCTTGGCAATTACATCACGTAGCTTACTGTTGTTCTCAGGATTTGCTCCGCCTTCTTTTACTGCTACTACGATCTCCTTACCAATGATTGTGAAGATCTTACCCTTTGCTGCATCGTTTTTTTCCTTCTTGTGCTTGATGTTCGCAAATTTTGAATGTCCTGACATCGTTAATTCTCCTTATATTATGTATCTCTTAATTACTAGTTAAGTATATTAACACTATTGCTGCGTTTTTTCAACCTTTGTGATCTTCACCTCTTCTATCATATTGTTGCTAACCGACAACGATTTAAACTTATAATTCTTATAGACGATCTCTATCTCCTCATCGGCATATGGAAGTCTGCCTAGCTCAAACAGCAGAAACCCGTTCAAAGTCTGGAAATCTTCATCCGGAAATTCTATTCCCAGAACGTCACCAACTTCATCAAGTTCTGCTTTTCCGCTGACTATATATACGTCTCCTCGTTTCTTTATATCATCACTGGCATCATCATACTCATCCAGGATGTTGCCGACTATCTCTTCCAGAATGTCCTCCATAGTGACAATTCCCTCAGTCTGGCCGTATTCATCCACCACTATAACCATATGTATCTTGGCTGTCTGCATCCTGCGAAACAGCTTGGCAATATTGTATGTAGGGTGTACGAATGTTGCCTCAACCATAATATCCGAAAGTGGCGTCTTCTTATCCTTAAGGTAAGCCTTAACAAAATCTTTGAAATATATTATCCCAACTATATTATCAAGATCACTGTCATACACAGGATATCTTGAATAGTTATTCTCAATCATGACAGTCATAACCTCATCAGGGTCAGTGTCCTTGTCTATAGCCATGACATTTAATCTCGCAGTCATGACATCCCGGCTCTCCTTATCTGTAAACTCAAAGATATTGGTAATGAACTGAGCCTCCGAGTCCTCTATAAGTCCCTGTTCATTTCCCTCGTTCACCATGGAGATAATCTCTTCCTCTACCTTCTCCTCTTCTGCTTTCCTGTTGAAAATCTTCATTTTTTAGTCTTAATCACCTCATATACTATTTATGCAAGCTCAAGGCTTATTTTTAGCGCCTCATTCACTCTGCAGAGTGTATCGTTGTCTACATGACACACCTTCTCTTTAAGGCGCTGTTTATCTATTGTCCTAAGTTGTTCAAGCAATATGACAGAATCCCTTGCTATATCACATCTCGACGAATCAAGCATGATATGCGTTGGGAGTTTGGGTCTCTTCATCTTACTCGTTATAGCTGCAATTATAACAGTTGAACTATGCTTGTTCCCCGCCTCATTCTGTACCACTATAACAGGTCTGATACCGCCCTGTTCTGATCCAACAACGGGTCTTAAATCCGCATAATAAATATCCCCACGTCTGATCACCAAATTAACTCACCCCATAAATACTTTTATAAATGTGGTTTAATACATAATATGCCATGGCTGACATGAAATGTTCTGCCGGCTCATAATATGTATTACTCTCTAAAAAAAGTATTTCCAGTATCAGACTGACTTATTCGCTAATCGAGAAGATAATTTACCTCACCCGTGATCTTGCCATCTCTTATATACACTCTTGGAACACGCCTGCCTATGTTGCACACAAGCTCATAATTGAAACTGTTGGCAGGTTCAGCGACCTCCTCAACACTTATCTCCTTGTCGCCATCTCTTCCTATGAGAATGACGTCATCTCTTACTTTTACACCATCTATATGGCTTACGTCAACCATGAACTGATCCATACACACTCTTCCAATAATCGGTGCATATTGTCCATGTATGATTACTCGTCCTTTATTGGACTGTGCTCTCGGATATCCATCAGCATAACCGGCAGACACTGTGGCTACTTTTATATCGTGATCCGCAATGTATGACCATCCATATCCAATGCCTGTTCCAGCTTTTACATCCTTGACAAATATGACTTTGGACGTAAGACTCATTGCTGGTCTCAGATCCGCTATGCCTTTGTCAACCTCTTCCGATGGATACAGACCATATGTCACTATTCCAGACCTCACCATGTCAAAATCGGAATTGTCCATCTCCATTATTCCGGCACTGTTTGATATATGTCTAACCGGTATGTGGATTCCTATCTCGACGAGCCTGTCATTTATCCATCTGAATTTTTCAAGCTGACCATTCGCTGCAGTCTTGTCATACTCATCAGCTTTCGCATAATGGGTAAATATTCCCTCTATCTCTATGCCTGGCATCTTCCATATCTTCTCGATATTATTGACACCAGCATCATCGCAGGTGAAGCCAATCCTGCCCATTCCTGTATCCACCTTTATGTGTATCTTCGCACGCTTGCCCATGCTGACCGCATCATCAGACAACTGCTGTGCCTCATCCACATCATACATGGCAGGACGTATATCCCATCTCATGAGATCCATGTAATCCGACGGATCTGTGTATCCAAGTATCAGTATCGGCTTATCTATCCCCGCCTTTCTGAGCTCTATTCCCTCATCGAGAAATGCCACTGCATAATAGTCAGCCATATCGTCTAGTGCCCTGCCAACTTCAACGGCTCCATGTCCATATGCATCCGCCTTTATGACCGCCAGCATCTTTTTGTTCTCATCCACAAGAGATTTCATGGCAGACACGTTATGTCTTATATTGTCAAGATTTATTACTGCCTGTATTCTGTTAAAGCTGCTCATATTCATGCTCCTTTTAATCCCAGATCACCTGAGGTATGGCATCAACTATATCTCGGGCTATCATCCCTGTTTTTCCTCTGTACCCGGCTGCAGCATCACCCGCAAGTCCATGTATATACACTCCAAGCGGTGCAGCTTCCTCCGGCATAAGTCCTGTTGCAATCAGCCCCGCAATTATGCCCGCCAGAATATCCCCAGCTCCCGCCGTGGACATTCCATTGTTGCCAGAGGTGTTTATGTATACTTTATCACCACTGCTCACGGTGGTTCGCGCATCCTTAAGCACATCTATGATATTATACTCCATAGCGAAGTCTTTGCACACCTTTAAAATATTCTTTTTTATATCTGTTATGGCCATACCTGTAAGACGTGCCATCTCACCCATGTGTGGCGTTATGATCACCTGTCCCCTGTGGTCTCTTAAAATATCCAGATCACAGGATATGATATTTAACGCATCCGCATCAACAACCACCGGCTGCTCAGCCCTGTTAACTATGATTTTTACCATAGCACAAGCCTCCGGGCTTCTTCCAAGGCCAGGACCTATCAGTATCACATCTGCCCAGTTTAATGCATCCTCGGCGCAACAAACAGCGCTTTCCTCATCATCATAAAACATAAGCACAGCCTCAGGAACAGTACACCCTATGACGTTTCTGTTATAAGTATGAGTGTAGACTTTAACAAGTCCGGCACCCACTCTGTACACAGCCTCAGCTGCGTAGGAAGCTGCTCCCGACATATCCCTGCTTCCAGCTATGACTGCCACTCGCCCATATGTTCCCTTATTTGAACTGTTCACCCTGGCTGGCAGCCTTGTCATATCTGATGTGTCATAAGTATACGCTACTGGCGCCACCTTATCTATGGCTTCTTTAGAGAATCCTATGTCTCTTACCACCACAGTTCCCGCCATGTCACAGCCAGGATAAAGCATAAGGCCTCTTTTATAAAGACCAAATGTAACTGTGAGATCCGCCCGGAATGCGGTTTCAAGTATCTGTCCGGTGGAAGCATCAACTCCGGAAGGAAGATCTATCGCAATCTTAAAACCAGCCATAGAATTCATAATATCTATGGTGTCCTTCCACACACCGCCTATCTCCCTCTTAAGACCGACTCCAAATATTCCATCCACTACCACATCATAGGCTTCATGCGGGATTGTGTCTAATATATCTATCCCGAGTTTTTTCACAATCTCAAGCTGTGTCTCAAAGCTTTCACTTACCCTTTTAAGTCCATTTATATAACATACCTGAACCTGTTCACCCTGCTGGTGTAAAAGTCTGGCAAGAGCCAGACCGTCTCCGCCATTATTGCCGCCCTCAACCACAACAAGACATGCGAGTGGTCTGTTCTTCTCACCAGATACGTTCCTGCCATCCACATCAGAACCCTGTTTCAATCTTGAATTTATCTCTTCAAGAATCGATATGGCCGCTCTCTCCATCAGCAAAATACCCGGAATTCCATCCTTTTCTATGGTAAGTCTGTCTATATTCTGCATCTCCTCTCTGCCTGCCAGATAAAACATATGATCATCCTCCTTTATCCGGGCATCTGCCCGTTAAGCATCTAGCTTTTCAAATTAAACATTTCAAATCCTTGCTATAGATTAAGAAAAACGGATAATTTCTCACGAAATTATCCGTTACATACTTGCATATATCTGATCTGTCTGTCCTGATAAGATTATCTCTTCTTCAGGAAATCAGGAATCTTTATGCTCTCTGTCTTAGGTCTTGACACATGTGATGTCTCAACCGGTGTACTTGTAACAGGAGTCTGTGTTGCTGCTGTTACAGGAGTTGTAAATGCAGGCTTAACCGCAGGCTCTGCTGCAGGTGTAGTATTGTTAAGGAATGAAGGTCTGCTTGGCTGTGCTGATGTGCTGTGTGTGCCAAGGCTCTGTCCTGCATAAGTTGCTGTTCTGCTGCTGTCAGCTGCTGGCGCAGCAGTTGTAACTGACGGCTTTGGTGTAGTCATAGTTCCCATAGGAGAAGCTGTGCCAGCATATCTTGATGTCACATCGCTCTCACCTGATCTCTCAAGTCCTGTTGCAATGATAGTGATGCTGATATCCTCACCCATGTTGTCATTGTCAACTGTACCAAATATGATATTCACACCATCTCCAGCCTGCTCTGTGAGGTATGTAACTGCATCGTATGCTTCAACGATACCGATATTACCTGAGAAGTTGACGATGATATCTGTAGCACCTGAAACTGTTGTCTCAAGAAGTGGTGAATCCATAGCCTCCTTGATAGCGTCAACAGCCTTGTTCTCTCCACTTGCTGAACCGATACCGATATGAGCGATACCCTTGTCTCTCATGACTGTCTGTATATCAGCAAAATCAAGGTTGATAAGACCTGGCTTATTGATAAGATCTGTTACACCCTGAACACCCTGCTGGAGCACCTGATCCGCTTTCTTAAGTGCGTCAGGAATGCTTGTCCTCTTGTCACAGATCTGAAGAAGCTTATCGTTAGGTATAACAATAAGTGTATCAACGTTCTCCTTCAGTCTTGATATACCCTCTATTGCGTTTCTCATACGAGGCTTGCCCTCAAAACCAAATGGCTTTGTAACAACACCTACTGTAAGTATTCCAAGATTTCTTGCCATCTCAGCGACTACAGGAGCAGCTCCGGTTCCTGTACCACCACCCATACCACATGTTACAAATACCATGTTGGCATCCTTGATGATATCCACGATCTCTTCTCTGTTCTCCTCCACTGCGCTTGCACCGATCTCAGGCTTAGCACCAGCACCAAGACCCTTTGTGAGCTTCTCACCAATCTGGATCTTTGTTGTAGCTCTACTGAGTGAAAGAGCCTGCTTATCAGTATTGATTGCAATAAGTTCTACTCCCTCAACATTCTCATCAATCATTCTGTTTACAGCATTATTACCTGCACCGCCGACACCTATTACAAGAATCCTTGCCGGTGTTCTCTCGTCATTTGATTTTATCTCAAGCACGGTTGCATCCTCCTTATACACTTATTCTTTTTATCCAATAATCAACATCACCAGACCTGTCAGACGACTCATTCGAATCTATCTCTATGTATCGGCCTGATATCTCAGTCAAAAATTCCAACGTTTTTATTGCATTAGTACCTATATAATACGATTTTTTATATCATTACGCAAGGAATTTTTTATTTATTTTCTTTAAAGATAACACTTCCATCGGCCGGACTGTAATTGGACATATCAAGGGTACCCTTTTTCCCCTTAACACTTTCAAGAATCACCTCAAGATTCATGAGCTTGCTCTCCAGATTCTCCGCAGTGCCAATATTGATCTTTATCCCATCCCTGTGAAGTATCAGGTTCTGCTTTGAATCGCAGGTTATCTTGTCTATCTGGATATCATTCTTATAGATAAGCTGCGTCATTGTCAGTATCTCCTGAAAGAAACTGTCATCTCCCACATCCAGCTTCTGCCCCTGTACAACATTATCACTCTCAATACCATCAATACATGGAACATCATCGAGTTTCTCATCAGAAATCTCAAGCACAGTACCCTCGCCATCAAAATATGCATACTGATCATTGTACTTGATGCATCCAGCCATAGCCTTCTCATATACGGTTATGGACACCGTATTTCTGTCTATGTAGCTTATATCTATCTTATCTATAAATGTCACATTTTCAGCGGGGTGCAGCCGGCTCTCCATAAGAAACAGCAGCGTATTGCCGTAGTCATTGCCGCCGGTTACAATATCAACCATCTGCTTGTCCGTATAATGATCAGTTCCAGACACCTCTATATTCTTAAGCTTATAACAGGTTTTGATATACACAAATGCTATTGTGCACAGTATGACCAGCACCAGCAGCACTTTGAGGACTATCTTTGCGATCCTTTCGATCTTCTGGTTTCTTTCTTTCCTGCGTCTGAGTTTTTCCTCCCTCAGCTTCTTCTGTCTCTCTATCTCCTGTCTGGTCAGCTTTTTTTTCTTCTTATTCTTACCAGAAGCTTCATTGCGTCTTCTGCGTTCCTGATCACGACTTTTCCTCTGATCCTGCGCTCTCCTGTCTGAATTTTCACGCCTGGGTCTTCCCGGATCAGTTCTTCGTTTTCGGTCATCATCTGACACACGTTCTCTGCCTCCAGGCTGTCTTCTTCGGTCGTTCCTCTGCCGGATGCGCTCGTCTGGAGTTCTCTGACCTCCACGATCATCGGAACGTCTCTGTCTGACGGAACTTGCAGTCTCAGTTCTGCGGCCATCTGCCGCTCTGGTCCGCTCCGGATTTCCAGCGGGCTGCTTTCTCCTGTCCACCGGAACCTGGACTCTTCCATCCAGTCTTCTTCCTGTGAACACATCCACATTCCCGCTCTTTCTTCTGGTCTCAGCCACATCTACATTGCGGCTTCTCCTTTCAGAAACATTTCTATTGTTTATATCTCTTCTATTCGTTCTGTTATCCATTCATATCTCCCTTTTCAGGATATATCATGTGTTATTTTACAATACTTGTATCTCTGGCCACAGACATCACAATTCCCATCTCCATGAGTATAAATATGATCGAACTTCCGCCATAACTGATAAACGGCATCGGCACGCCTGTAGGGGGTATAGTGTTCGTAACCACACACGCATTTATGAGAAACTGGACAGCTATATGTGCCATTACCCCAGTGACCATAAGTGATCCAAACCGGTCTTGGGCATTCATGGCAATTACCGCCAGTCTGTAGGTCAGAATGACAAACAGCACCAGTATAAGTACTGCGCCAGCTATCCCCAGTTCCTCGCATATAACTGAAAATATCATATCATTATGCGATTCAGGAATAAAGCCTTTCTTCTGCACACTGTTTTCAAATCCAAGACCAAACACACCGCCAGATCCCACAGCATATAACGACTGTACTGTCTGATATCCATCTTCATACTGCTCCGGCGCAAGCCATATCCTGACTCTGTTCGCTCTATAGCCAGCAAACAAGATAAACAACACACACCCGGCAGCACCAAACACGCCGAGTATCACAAAATGCCTGACTTTAGGGCTTGCGGCAAACAACACAGAAAACAACACAGAAAAACATATTATAGCGGTACTCAGGTTCTCTACTCCTATCAGGACTATATCGAGAACCGGAAGTATCATAATCCTCACAAGCCGCCCCGCATGAACAAGTTCTCTGCTGTGTACAGCAGCCTGTGCCGCTGTATATATTATTATGGCTGTCTTGGCATACTCAGAAGGCTGAAATCCTACCGGTCCTATGTATATCCATCTCGCAGATCCGTGACTTGCCGTTCCAATCACAAGCACCAATATCTGAAGTGCCATTGACGACAGCAGTATGATCTTTGAAAAAGGCAGTAAGTATCTGTAATCAACATTCGATACACACCACATCGCAGCCAGCGCAGCAAACATATACACCGCCTGTCTTCTCATAAAATACATGCTGTCACCATAAAGATCTACAGCCCTGTAACTGCTTGTGCTGTATATCATGGCAAGTCCCAGTATCAGTATAAGGATCAGCACGATCATCATCGTCACATCCACATAACTTCCGCGCCGCTTTTGTGTCTCACTGATCCTATCTTCTGAAACCTCCGGATTGCCACTCAATCAGATCACTCCTTATAGCTTCTCACATACTCTTTGAACATATTTCCTCTCTGCTCATAATTGTCAAACTGTCCCCAGCTTGCACATGCCGGTGAAAGAAGTACTGCATCTCCGTCAACCGCATGCTCATGACAATATGCCACCGCATCCTGAAGATTCTCCTCAAATACCAGAGAATTAAATCCGTGTCTTTTCGCACAGCCCGCTATCTTCTCAGCAGTCTGGCCTATAAGTACAAGGCACTTAACCTTACCGTCAAATGCCTCTATCCAATCATCAAACTCAGAGCCCTTATCATATCCTCCACCGATCAGATATGTAGGTGATACCATCGCCTGTATTCCCTTGATCGCAGCATCGGGATTCGTTCCCTTTGAATCATTATAGTATGCAACACCTGCAATCGTGTCCACATACTCTATTCTATGCTCCACTGCCTTAAAAGATGTCGCAACTTCTCTGATCGTAGCAGCAGGCACTCCCATATAATATGATATTCCAACTGCTGCCAGAACATTCTCCACATTGTGTGATCCAAGAAGTTTCAGATCTTTCAGGGCAAGTACATCAATCTCAGTATCTCCATCCTCGAGGACAATCTCACCATTCTTGACATACACACCGCCAGCTGGCTTATCGAGTCTGCTGAAATATACCACGCGGCAGTGATCCTTAGCCTTCTCACCCATAGCTCTTGTGTGCTCATCATCATAGTTGAACACTGCAACATCATCCATGGTCTGATTCTTTGTTATAGAAAATTTAACATTGCCATAGTTCTCAAATGTATAATGTCTGTTAAGATGATCCGGAGTAAGATTCAATACTGCACTTACATTCGGATGAAAATCAATAACAGTCTCAAGCTGGAAACTGCTTATCTCTGCAACTGTAGCTGAATCATCGTCCGTTGTGTCACAAAGCTCGGTGTAGGGTATTCCAATATTTCCTACAACTATCGTCTTTGCGTTGTGAGCCTTAACAATCTCGCCAACAAGTGCCGTTGTTGTAGTCTTGCCATTTGTCCCTGTTATTGCTGCTATCTTGCCCTTGCCATAGTGATATGCCAGCTCAATTTCGCTCCATATTGGAATTCCGGCATTTCTCACAATATCTGTAAATGGCGCATCCACAGGTATACCCGGGCTGATGACCATAAGCTGTGCACTCTTAAGGGCCTCATCAGAAAGCTCTCCAAGCATCACATTGACAAGTTCAGAATTTCCTGTCTTTCCCATGATATCATCGACATTCCGCTCCTTGTTCTCATCAAACAAATATACTTTAACACCGTGCTTTACCAGAAGGTTTGTCGCACTGATCCCACTTTTTCCTGTTCCTGCAACTATTGCTGTATTTATCTCCATAATCTCCACCGTGATGCACTCAGCACCACTTTCTCCTTTCTATGGCTGATCACTAGCTTTTTTTAATTATATTGCCAGAAGTCCCACTACACAGAGAACTGCTGTGACAATAGAAAAAATTGCCACTACCTTTGACTCCGGCCATCCGCCGAGCTCAAAATGGTGATGTATAGGTGCCATTCTGAAAACTCTCTTTCCTGTAAGTTTGAATGATACTACCTGTATTATTACAGATAAAACCTCAAGGAAATATATAAACGCAATTATCACTATGAATATCGGCATCTTGAGCATATAAGCCGTGGATGCCACAAATCCTCCAAGGGCCAGGGAACCCGTATCCCCCATGAACACCTTTGCAGGATATACATTATATACAAGGAAACCGAGAAGACTTCCAACCGCTGCACATGTGACAGGTGCCACACCTGAACCTATTCCAACTGATACCACTACAAAAAATGTGGCGATCAGAACAGTGACAGATGATGCAAGACCATCAAGTCCATCTGTAAAGTTTGCTCCATTTACTGTTCCAAGAACTATGAAAAACAAAAGGATCACATATAATACGCTGTTAAGCTGGACTGTCCTGCCAACAAATGGAATTATGAGTTCATTATTGATATCTGAATATTTCTCAATATAATATGCAAACACACCGGTTACAACTATCTGTCCCAGCATCTTCTGCCATGCATGAAGACCCATGGATCTCTTCATAACAACCTTGATATAATCATCTATAAATCCGATAAGTCCAAATCCAAGGGTAACAAACAACACCGGAAGAACATCCGGATACTTCTTCATATATAGCAGTGTAGTGATGGTGAACGACAGCAGGATGATAAGTCCTCCCATAGTAGGTGTTCCCGCCTTCTTGAGGTGAGCCTGAGGGCCGTCATCTCTTACAAACTGTCCAAACTTCAGTTTCTTCAGAAACGGAATAACGATAGGACACAGCACTACGCTGATACAGAATGCTATCACTATTGGCAACACAATTTTTAAATCTAAATTCATTTTGTACTCCTTACCTGTCTGCGCACGCAGACTATGTATTTCTTTAACTGTTTTCAGACTGAGATAAATTTAATACGCATTCGTATCTTTGTCAATTCCCAAATAAGGAAGAATGTTCAAAAAAATATCTCTCACAACCGGAGCTGCAACCATTCCTCCATAATAAGTTCCCTCCGGTTCATCTATGAGAAGCAGTGTCATGACCACAGGATCGTCCGCAGGTGCAAATCCCACATAAGAAGAAATATACCTGCCATTTCCTCTTGGAAGTTTCTCACTTGTGGCAGTCTTACCACCTATCCTATATCCAGCTATGCCGCCATTTTTTCCTGACCCGTCTGCAACCACAGACTCCAGCATGCTCCGCATCTGTTTTGATGTCTCAGAGGTTATCGCCTGTTCTCCGCTTTTAAATTCCAGAGCCTGTATATATCCATTTTTGCTGTCAACAATCTCCATGCCAATATGTGGAGTTATCCGATAACCGCCGTTAATGACCGCAGCTATGGCCGACACAAACTGAATCGGCGTAACCTGGAATGACTGTCCAAATGACATGGTAGCCAGTTCCACCGGTCCAACATTTTCCTTTGCATGCATTATGGAATTTGCCTCTCCGGGCAGATCTATACCACTCTGTGAAAAAAGTCCCAGCCTGCCATAGTATTCATACATGGCGTCAACTCCCGCTCTCTCACCTATATCCATGAACGCCGGATTGCACGAGTTCATGAGTGCCTGCTCGAGTGTCTGGCTTCCATGTCCTGTTGTCTTACTGCACCTTATCCTTCTATCCTCAACAAGCCTGTACCCCGGGCAGTAAAAACTGTCACTGCTGCTAACAGCCCCTTTTTCAAGTGCCGCGGTCAGTGTTATAATCTTCGCTGTGGAGCCCGGTTCATAAGTATCACTTATAAGATAATTTCTCCACATATTATTCAGTTCATCCATCTGGCTCATGGCCGGAAGCGCTGAGGTTTCATTTGCTTCACCCGGACTGTCCGTCTGGCCGTCAGCAGCATTTCCCTCATCTTCAGTATCATCATTTGAAGATGAGTCGTATCCGCTGACGAGCGTAAATGGATCGTTCAGGTTATACTCCGGCACATCAGCCATTGCATATATCTCACCAGTTTTAGGATTCATGGTTATGGCACACACTCTGTTCGCCTTCTTCTCCTCTAGAACCTTATATGCCGCCTGCGTCACATATCTCTGTATATTTATATCCAGCGTTGTCACGAGATCTTTTCCAGGGACCGGATCAGTCCTGGTCTCCGGATAGCTGGCAAGTTCTATACCTTTTGCATCCGTGACCGCATTTACACTTCCATTTTTTCCTGTTAGATAATCATCATACTTCACCTCAAGGCCAAGTATTCCCTGATTGTCGCCGCCGGTAAATCCAAGCACCTTAGATGCCAGTGTATCATACGGATAATTTCTCTTGTAGTCCTCGTCAACCTTCACACCTGGAAGTCCCGCCGCCTTGATCTTCTGTCCGGTCTCCTTGTCAACATTTGATGCGATCAGTTCCCTTGAAGAATTCTTGCGTACCTTCTTCTCTATCTCTGCGGAATCTTTGTCTATATATCCCATCAGCAGATCTATCACTTCATCTTCGTCCTCTATCTGGCTGTGGATGACCGACACCGAACAGACCGCCTTGTTGTCGGCAAGCACGTTACCATTTCTGTCATATATCCTGCCCCTCGGAGCTTTTATACTCCGCTCTCTTTCATGAAGTGATGTCGCCCTTTCACTATAATACTCTCCCCTGAATATCATTATGTATGTAAGTCTCCCCGCAACGACCATAACCGCAAGGCACACTATGATCAGTATGCATTTTATCCGTTGTCTGTTGTAGCTATAAACTCTCACGGCTCATCCTTCATTTTTTTAATATACTATTACAGCTCCGCCTTATCTATTCTTAAAACTACGTTAAATCCCCATACAAAACGGGGATCGAACATACATGTCCAATCCCCGCTTTATCATATTTGTACATTCACATATGCATCACTCTGTCCCATCATCAACATAGGAATAATCACCTGACGCATCTTCATCAGATGTATAATCATCCGCTGTGCCGGTATCATCATAATATCCGCTGTCATCGATATAGTCATCGCCTGTTCCGGTATCATCCGTATAATCACCAGACTCACCACTGTCATCCGTATAATCCGGCTCATCGGTATATCCGTCATCTGCCTCCGACGCATCATCCACGCTGCTCTCATCTGCTATGGATTCGTCTGTCACATCACTGTCATCGGAAACTGTATCTTCACCACCAGCCACATCATCTGCTGATGCATCATCCTCTCCAAATGCTGATGAGAGTGTTTCATCGGTTCCATCATACTGAACGTCATCCGCGTTAGTAGCGTATACATTGAGATATGGAAGAAGGTCCTGCATCACCTGATTGAACAGCTTTGCACCGGCGCCCGATCCCTCCTGATCCTCAAGGTGTGGCTCATCAACTACAACGTAAAGCATGACCTGAGGATTCTCAACAGGAGTAAATCCTATGAACGACAATACGTATTTTCCATTTCCTCTAGGCAGCTTCTCGGCTGTACCTGTCTTACCACCTATCGTATATCCATCTATTCCCGCAGCATATCCTGTACCTTCCTCGACAACTGCCTGAAGGTATGTTCTCATATAATCAGATACCTCTTTCGAGATGGTCTTTCTCACAAGTACCGGGTCGATGTCCTCAACAACATTTCCATCGGAATCAAGAAGCCTCTTTACGACATGAGGCGCATAATAATTTCCACCGTTTATGACTGAGCAGAATCCCGCCGCCATCTGTATCATAGAAGTAGTAACACCCTGTCCAAATGATGATGTCGCAAGCTCTGTAGGATTCAGATTCTCCACATCATACTTTATACCGGTTGTCTCACCGTCAAGGTCTATTCCCGTCTTGGAACCTATATTGAATATGACCTGATATTTGTCAAATATCTCCGGTCCCTCAGCAGCAGCGATCTGCATCAGTGCATCATTACATGATACAGCCAGCGCTCTTTTGACATCGACCATTCCGTGTCCGGCTCTGTAACTACAATAGATAGGGTTCTCGCCTTCTACAACTACCTGTGATCCATCGCAGAGAAATTCATCTCCATCTGATATGACGCCATCCTCCATTGCTCCTGCTACGGTAAAAGCCTTGTAAGTTGAACCAGGCTCAAATACATCACTTATGCAGTAATTCTGCCATACATAGTTCAGAGCCTCGTAAAGCTGGTCTGATGTGAAACCATCTATTGTGCTCTGAAATTCCGCATCCGACATCTCAGAAAAATCATACTCTACCTCTTCTGTCCTGACATTCTTCTTCTCGGTCGCAGCCTCAGTAGCAGACTCTTCCGTCGAACTGCTCTCATCCGCTGCATCAGCCTCATCCGTGGATGCTTCCTCAGATGTGCTGGTTGTACCACTGTTCTTTTTGTTTGCACTTTCAACGCTTATAAGACTGTCAGCATCTTCATCCGCACCATCAAGCTCCACTTCCTGTGTGACGGTGACAGTCATGTTCCTGAGCGCCTGTATATCCATCGGATTATTGGGATCATAAGTTCTTGAACTCGCCATACCAAGGACCTCTCCGTTGTTTGGATCCATGGCTATGATACCAATCTGCTTGGCACCTGTGTTCTGCATATACTCAGAAATATTATCCTCTATTATTTTCTGAATATTCATATCAATGGTTGATACAACGGTCTCACCGTTCTGGGCAGCCACAGTCTCTGAATCCACGCCGCCTGAACCCGACATATACTTGTATGTCTTTCCGTCAACACCGTTCAGGTAATCATTGTAGTAGCCCTCTATTCCACCCTGTCCAACATTTCCACTAGCCGTATATCCAAGCAGATGACATGCAAGAGATCCGTTTGGATAGTTTCTCTTGTATACTGTCTCAAACCTTACACCAATTACGTCAGATCCCTCATCTGTCTTGCAGTAATCCTCAAACGCCTTCACATCAGTATAGGCTAATCCTTTAAGCACAACCTCATAGTAAGAGTTCTCATCGGATATATGCTCATCAAACTCTTCATCAGTCACGTCAAAAAACTTTGTGACAGCCTTCTTTGTTGCTGCTTCCCCTTTGTCTGTCAGAAGAATATTTCCCGGTTCAAGTATCAGGCTGTATGTCTTCTCACTGTTTGCCAGCACGTTGCCGTTCCTGTCCAGTATCTCTCCACGCTCATAAGGGATATCTGTCGAGTTGTAATCCATCTGCATCACAACCGCCTCAGAATACTCCTTACCGTTGACCACATTTATATATACTACTCTTATCGCAAGTGCAACAAGTGTCAGCACCACTATAAGATATGTGCATCTGGTCTTCTTTCTCATTCCTTTTAAAAACATTTTTGATCTCTTAGACATCGTATATTTCCACCTTAAAAAAATTATCCCTGAGCCTTATTTGGTCTCAGGGACATCTTTGTATTGTACTACATAATCATCACTATTCTGTGAATAGTATAAAGTCTGTCCCGGCTGTGAGTATACCATGCCGAGCTTAGTAGTTGCAATATTATAAATTTCATCCAGATCCGTCATCGAATCAAGTCCTGCACTGTAGCCCGTATTCTCGTCGAGCTGTGCTGCAACCTGTGACTTAAGTGTTGCAACAGACTCCTTCTCTGACTTGACTTCCGATGTGAGCTTGAGCAGATAACAGCAAAGTGCAACTGCTATCACGATTGCCACGACCATTCCCGCCGTGTATCTGATCTGAGCATTTGTAACCGCCTTACTCTCGGCTCTTCTGGCTGCAAGTTCTCTCCGTTCTCTGTCTGTGAGATGTGATCCCTGCTTCTTTTTTCTGGCTGGCTGAGGCTGGGTCACTGGTCTGCTTCTTCTTGCAGGCTGTGGTGCTCTTGCCGGAGCCGCAGAACCGCCGACATATTCCTGTCTGGATGCCCTGTTTCCTGTTCTATTTCTCTGATTCAGTTTTCTTGCAGAACTGCCCTCAGTATAATATCTCCTGTCTGCCATAACTATCGCCTCTCTCATCTATGCCGTATCCGGCTTTTTTATCAAAAAGCTTCGAACACCCTGAGTTTCGAACTCTTTGACCTTGAATTCTCTAAAATCTCCCTTTCCCCTGGGACTATCGGTTTTCTCGTGATAACCTTGCCCAAAGGTTTTCTTCCACATGTACACACCGGAAAATTAGGCGGGCATATACATGGATTCTCATTCTTCCTGAATGCAAGCTTGACTATCCTGTCCTCCAGTGAATGGAATGTGATAATCGCAAGCCGTCCTCCTGGATTCAAGCTTGATATCATTCCATCTATCGAATCTCTCAATACATCAAGCTCTCTGTTAAGTTCAATCCTGATCGCCTGAAATGTCTGCTTGGACGGATGTCCCTGTCCATTCCTCGCCTTTGCCGGTATGGAACCGCGGATTATATCGTTGAGCTCTTCGGTCGTCTCTATCACCTTGTTCTCACGGTACTTGCATATATGATATGCAATACTCTTTGCATATCTCTCCTCTCCGTAATCCTTAAGTATACGGAACAGCTCAGCCTCGGAATAATCATTAACTATATCTTTTGCAGTCTTTGTCTGCCGGTTGTCCATCCTCATATCCAGTGGAGCATCAACTCGATATGTGAATCCTCTATCCGCATTATCGAGTTGATATGAAGATACCCCAAGATCAAGGAGTATCCCGTCCACCTTCTGTATCTCTAGCTCGTCCAATATTCTTCTAAAATTCTGGTAGTTGTCCCTGACTATCGTCACCTTATCCCCATACGGCTCAAGTCTCTTGCTTGCTGCAGCTATGGCATCCTCATCCTGATCAATACCTATAAGCCTGCCGCCATCTCCCAGCCTCTTTGCGATCTGCTCTGAGTGTCCGGCTCCCCCTAATGTGCCATCCACATAGATTCCATCTGGCTTGATATTCAGATTATCTATCGTCTCCTGAAGCAGGACTGACTTATGTGCAAATTCCATAACCATCTACCATTCTTTTCCTAAAAGCTAAAATCAAGTGCATCAAGTTCGTCCGCAAGCTCGTCCATGCTGGCCTGATTATCACTAATATTCTCAGGTCCATCCCACTCTTCCTTGCTCCATATCTCCGCTTTCTCACCGTTACCGATAACATACACTTCTTTGTCGATGTGGGCATACTCTCTCTGTTTCGGAGTGAGCAGGATTCTTCCCTGCGCATCCGGTTCACACTTCACTGCACCGGCAAGGAAGCCTCTCTTGAATGCTCTTGCTGTTCTGTTTGTCATAGGAAGCTTGTTGAGCTTCTCAACGAACTCTTCCCACTCTGTCATGCCATACACATAGAGACAGCAGTCGATTCCCTTTGTGACCATAAATGATTCACCAAGTTCAGAACGAATTTTCAGAGGCATGATCAGTCTGCCTTTTGCATCAAGTTTGTGTTCATATTCACCTGATAAGCATCTGGACATTCAGATCTCCTCCCTTCGTATAATCACCACTTTCCACCACATGTATGCACAGTAATGCCACTTGTACCCACTATTCTATACTATAGCCCCCAAAATTGCAACCCCGTTATATGAAAAAACTGTGGCCAAATAATGCCTTACATACGCAAAAAGCCTGTAGATCCAACAGTTTTTCGCTGTCAGACCTACAGGCTTTTTTACGGTGGGGACAAATCCCAGTTTTTTCCCATTTCGTGGAGGATATCTCCACTCTGTGGGTATTTATCTGTATTGTCTTCCTGTTATATTATTTTTAATGCCACTTTTTCTGCGCTGAGATCTTATTTTATGGCATCTTTATCATTCTTCTTTTTTTCTGTGTCACCTGATCCACCACTGGTCTCCACTTTGGATACATCTGAACCATTTTCACCACCGGCCTCCACTTCTGTACCGGTAATGTCTGCTTCACCACCGGCCTCCACTTCTGTACCGGCAGCGTCTGCTTCACCACTGATCTCCAATTCTGTGCCAGCAGCATCTCCCATCACCACTGCAGGCCAGCCACGCTTGGCACATCTTACATAGTTTATGACAAGTACCACGCCTGCCACAACAAAGCATGCAAGGGCAAGCGCCTGTGACACTTTGACACCGGTATTCCCAACCATTAGAGAATCGCTCCTAAGCCCCTCGATAACAAATCTTCCAAGGCCATATCCTGCCAGATATATGAGTGCAAATTCTCCGTTGAACTTCTTGTACTTTCTATATATAAATAAGAAAACAAGCAGCAGCAGATTCCACAGAGACTCATACAGGAACGTTGGATGAACAGTGATACAGTCCATTCCATCTATAGTCACCACATTGTCAAGCATCTTCTGCGTGATTACTCCCGTTCTCTCAAGATAGTCTAGATTGCCATCAGCCCTGTAATAATCAAGCGGGATAGCCATGGCCATCCTGCAATTTGTATATGCGCCAAATGCTTCCCTGTTGAAGAAATTGCCAAATCTTCCAAGTATCTGTCCTATCAGTATTCCAAACGCTGCGGTGTCAGCCATGAGTACAAAATTGACCTTCCTGACTTTGCAGAATATTATCGCTGTGATGATTCCTGCAATGATGCCGCCATATATGGCAAGGCCTCCGCCCCTGATGTTCAGCATGGCCTTGATTGTTGCTCCTATATCACCTTTCACCACATATTGATCAAGTCTGAACAGGATATAGTAAAGTCTCGCTCCGAGTATGGCAGGTATGATAAGTATGAGTATGAAATCCAGATACATCTCCGGATTCTGCTTTGTTCTCTTTGCCTCATTTGTCACAAGCACATATGCGAGCAGGAATCCTATCATGATGACTATACCGTAAAATCTTATCTCAAAATTTCCTATACTTATGTGGTCTCCCACGTTTCTGAGTGTTATTCCCAGATTCGGGAAAAATATACTTCTAAAATATTCTGCTATCTGAGCCATATTATTCCACCTTATAAAATATACTTGTAGCAGCCAACTCTCCATATTGCAGAAAGACAGCTGCTACTTCTCTAATACTTGATTCAACGAAATTTACCATGTAAATTTCTATACATTAAACTTGAAGAGGATAACATCTCCATCCTCAACCACATATTCCTTGCCTTCCTGTCTTACAAGGCCCTTCTCCTTAGCTGCAAGCATACTTCCGCAGTCCATGAGATCCTTGTAGCTGACAACCTCCGCCTTGATAAAGCCTCTCTCAAAATCAGAATGTATCTTTCCGGCTGCCCCAGGTGCCTTTGTTCCCTTCTTGATGGTCCAGGCTCTTGACTCTGTCTCACCTGCTGTCAGATAACTGATAAGACCAAGAAGTGAGTAGCTTGCCTTGATAAGCTTGTCAAGACCAGACTCTTTAACTCCAAGATCCTCGAGGAACATCTTCTTCTCCTCGTCGTCAAGCTCTGCAAGCTCCTGCTCTATCTGTGCACATACAACAAATACCTCTGCATCGAAGTCCTTTGCGTATTCCTTTACCTTCTGCACGTTCTCATTTGAAGCGCCATCGTCCGCAATGTCTTCCTCGCCTACATTTGCGGCAAATATTACAGGCTTCCATGTGAGAAGGTTATATTCCTCTATCCACGCCTGCTCGTCCTCATCTGCGACCTCTATGGTCTTGGCAAGCTTGCCATCCTCAAGGTGAGCCTTGATCCTCTGCTGGAAGTCAAGCTCCTTCGCAAGCATCTTGTCATTTCTTGCACCTCTGATGGTCTTGGCAATCCTTCTGTCAAGCACCTCGATATCTGAGAATATCAGCTCCAGATTGATTGTCTCGATATCTCTGATCGGATCTACGGAACCGTCAACGTGGATGACATTCGTATCCTCAAAGCATCTTACAACATGAACGATGGCATCAACCTCTCTGATATTTGCAAGGAACTGGTTTCCAAGTCCTTCACCCTTTGACGCGCCCTTTACAAGACCCGCGATATCTACAAATTCTATAACAGCAGGTGTTGTCTTTGCTGAGTTGTACATCTCTGTGAGCTTGTCCAGTCTCTCGTCCGGTACCGCAACGATACCTACGTTTGGATCTATTGTACAGAACGGATAGTTAGCTGATTCCGCTCCTGCCTTTGTAAGTGAATTGAAAAGTGTACTCTTTCCCACGTTTGGGAGTCCTACGATTCCTAATTTCATGTATACCTCCTTGGGGACGTTCCTTTTGTAACGAAGAGTGTCCCTCTGTATTATTTCTTCTTATATAGTGCAGCCACAAAATAAAATAGCCACGCATACAAACTCTAATATACTATAACGTGGCTAAATTGTAAATGTTTAATGGGGACGTTCCTTCTGTCACGAGGAGTGTCTACTGTCTTCTAGTTCATGTCGATATCAACTAACTGTTTATTTCTTTGTTTTCTTTACCTCAATATAAACACAGCTGAAACAAAATCCCCTTTATTCCAGACCCTCTGCAATACATCCGGCCCACTCTTCCAGATCATCAGCTCTTCTGTTCTCGCCGCTCATGTAGAAACTGGCTACTATAAGTTTCTTTCCTTTTCTCATGATTGCACTCTCTGAGCCATCCCAATAAGCATCTACATCATCCAGCCCAGCTATCTTCATATCAATTTTCTCATAGTCAGACTGATGCTTTGCCCTCTGCACATAAGCCTGATAAAGTTTATCTGCCAGCCACTCATTTTTAGCCTCGTGATAGGTTATCACCAATCCACCATGACATATATTTCCATCTGTGTAAACTATATCGCCATACTCATAAACCTTATAATTTTCAGGCCACAGAATATCAGACCATTCACTTATCGTATTCACGTCATCATCGACATTATCTACCTTCTGGATATCATCGCAGGAAGCCAGATCAGTTATTGTCCGAAACGGAACTTCTCCCTGATATTCGGAAAGCGGCATCTGATTTCTATCTGTGCCATCACTCAGTATAAACATACATCCAAACACTATCATTGCCACATATGCAATTATTCCAACAACGGCCTTTACTGTGTATATTCTGGCACCTTTTCTCCAGTTTGTGCCTGAACCCAGACTATCCCCATCAAGTATTTTTTTGCGGAGCCTGTACAGACTCACAGCCTTAACCAGGCCGGTCACTATAAATATGATCACACACAATACGAGGGCAATGCTTATCAGGCTTCCTCTGTTTACCATCGATAGGAACGGCTGACTTGTAAAGACAAGTGCAAGATATACTATTATCCAGATGGACATCCATATTATGTTAAACCTCTGACTTCTATGCAGCGAATTCATCGCCATCGCCTGGACCTCAGGGTCTGTGTCCATCTCCCTGGCATCTATATCATCTGCTCTGTATATATGAAATACTCCATACTTTGCCACGTACTTCCATCCAAAAGCGCCGTTCAACTCCACCTCATCATCATCTGGTCCGTCGTTGTCATATAGCACGAATCCTTTCTGAGCCGGCTGCAACCTATACCTCACCTTTTCAGGTTCGCATCTGTCAAATTCAGCTATTCCACGGAACACTCCACCATCCCGCAATATATACCCCTGCTCCGCCATATATGAGAGCCAGCTCTCAACTCCGGTCACATCATAATCCGGACATGGTATGATGCGGTGCACACTTTTTGTATCTTTTTTCTCCACCATCTTTGAATCCTCCATATAAATTTTTTGTGAATAGTCCGCACTCCGCTGCAAATGAATCTCTACATTTCATCTGCTGCATCTTCAGCATCCCGCACACACATTCTAAGTCTTTCCACCTCCTGCTCATATGCAGATACGCCCTTATCTGTGATGCTGTATGTTCGCTTACGGCCTTCCACCTCAATTTCCCTTATCCACTTTTCCTTCTCAAACTTTCCCAATATGGTGTACAGAGTCGCCGGCCCGATCTTTACCCTTCCACCGGTTCTCTTCTCTATATAGTCTGCCACATCTATCCCACACATTGATCCTTTTGAAAATGCCATCAACACGTAGAACATAGATTCAGTCAGAATATCCATAGCTTTCTTTGGCATATTATCACATCTCTTTCCTAATATCGTTTATTGATATCATATAACGATATTGTATAGTGCATAAGGATATTTGTCAATACAACAAATATCCACTAATCCACTCTGAGCTTATTCGCCACGAATAGCATACTTTCAGCCTTGCTTACTGTTCTTTCGCTTTTTTCTTATTTCCTGACATAGCCATATAGAATATGACATTCAGCACGATACCTGCGCATGTTGCTATCGGCGCTGCAAGTCCTATATTTGTAAGGCTTGCATCCGGCCGTATACTCATATAGTACGCCAGAGGCAATCTCACAAGCAATGTCTGGATAAGTCCCTGTATCATGACCCACAGTGACTTCTCATGTCCATTGAAATAGCCTATCATGCTGAACAACACCGCGGTGAGTATAGTCTCAAGTGCAAAGCCCCTCAGGTACTCGAATCCCCTCTGGATAACAGCCGCGTCAGTGGTAAAGATCGATGTCAGTTTGTCACCAAAGAACCACACGCAAATGAATACCACCACGCCTACAGAGAGTCCTATGCCCATACCGGTAAGCATCGCTTTTCTCGCTCTGTCCTCTTTTCCAGCTCCAACATTCTGCGATACAAATGAAGCCATAGACTGCATAAGCGAACTTGGTACCAGCATGGCAAAGCTGACTATCTTGCAGGCAACGCCATATCCGGATGATGCCTCCAGGCCAAGTCTGTTGATAAATGCGCACAGCGCTAGAAATGACATCTGCGTGAGAAATTCCTGCATTGCAAGCGGAAGTCCAACCGAGAGCAATCTTCTGCACTGTCTGTTTAATCTGAAATCTTTTCTTGATATCTTAAATGGAAGCTCCCTCTTCTTCAGCAGCACAAGCGCAAGGACAACACTGACCGCCTGGGCAACCACTGTTGCTATGGCTGCACCCGCAGCGTCAAGATGACATCCCGCAACCAGGATAAGATCACCGATAACATTTACTATACATGCCACAAACACAAATATAAGAGGTGATTTGCTGTCTCCAAAACCTCTGAATATCGCGGTGAGCACATTGTAGGCCATAATGAAAAATATTCCGCCTCCGCATATCCTCACGTACGATGATGTAAGAGTGACCGCCTCATCCGGTGCCTGCATCAACACAGACAAAGGTCTTGCAAACGTCACCATGACAACTGCCAGCACCACCGCAAGTATTGCAAATATAGTCGTGGCGCCTCCAAGAAGCTCTCCTATCTGATCCGTGTTCTTTTCGCCTATATATCTGGCAATAAGCACTGTGACTCCCATAGCAAGTGCTGTTATCACAAATGTAACCAGATTGAGCACCTGGCTGCCTGTTGATACGGCTGAAAGCCCCGCCGTCGAACCGAATCTTCCAACCACAAGCAGGTCAACCGCTCCATATGCAGCCTGAAGTATCAGTGCTCCAAGAATCGGCCCCATGAATGGGAGCATTTTTCTAATGATACTTCCCTGTGTAAAATCTGTTTTATCCTGTACACTCATCTTATGTTCTGACTCCTTTTACTCATAACTTCATAAAGTTTTTCAACTGTCGCTATCATAGTATCGGCATCCTCATCTGTGATATCGGTAAGAGACTCCCTCAGTCCTGTGAAATACTCATCAACATATTTGCAAACCAGATCTCTGCCAGCCTGAGTGCTCCTTATATACACAATACGTCCATCCGTCTCTGAAGACTTCTTTTCCACAAATCCGAGGCGTTCCATATCCTTTATCGTCTTTGTCACTCCCGGTCTTGGAAGTCCCAGTTCATCACTTATATCACTGACCTTAACCTCAGTCTCAGACCTCTCAAGTCTCGTTATCACATCCAGATAATGTATGTGGGTAGGCGTCACTCCATTTGGCAGTTTGGGCATCATATCCCTAACCCTTTTCGCCTGATAGCAGGCATCCATAACCTGTTTTATCTTTTCCTTTGTCATGGTTCTCCTTCCTGTAAATTTATCAAATAATATTTTATTGTTATTTCGTATAATTACTTTAGGTAATTATCATCGGTAAGTATATTCATATTTTCTCTTTTTGTCAAGGGATAGGATATATAAACTATTCATATGCCTGCGTAAGCCATTAGCCACCATGCATAAAAAATGCTCCACCTGATTCTCTCACAGATGAAGCATTTAATTATAAAACTTATTTCTTACGTCTGGCAACTTTACCATAGCTCTCGTCAAGCCCTTTTCCTAACTGCCTTTACTATCCCTATAACCGATTCGATCAATACCACTGCCGCAAATGGTATTCCTGCAAGTGTTATGACGAACATCATGTATTCGATCCCATTCAGCAGATGCTCCCATCCTCCTGTAGCCTGCGGCACTATCCACATTTCATTGATAACCAGAGCGCCGATCAGGAATCCCAGTATCAATCCACAGATCATCCACGCCGCACAGATTATGGCGACATCTTTCAGCCGCACAATCTGATTATCGTATATCCATTTTCTGAATATAATATACAGAATTACGCATATCAGGGGTACAGCAAATACAACGACCAGATTGTAACTATCATTATATATTTCTTCCATGTAATCAGACAGCGTCATAATGCTCCAGCATATTATCTGCACTATAAGACATATCAATATTTTCTTCTTCATCTAGGCCTCCTTTGGGGACGTTCCTTTTGTCACGAAGAGTGTCCCCGTGTCCCTCAAAATACTTCTACAAAGCCCTTTTCTTCTTTAAAGATATATTTAAAAAATACATTTGCTTTGATTTTCTTAAATGAATGATAAGGTATCTAATTGATGATTCGGAGGCATTTACTACATTTCACCACAAATTATCCAAAATTATAAAAGCTGAATAGTTTCACGTTCCAGAGAGCAATAACAGGGCACATGCCTCATAATAGATAACCTTACCCGTGACAGGGGACGCTCTTCATGACAAAAGAAACGTCCCCACTTCACACAGCACCTGCATCGCACCGGAAAGCAGCATCACCCACACCGGATTCAGTTTGAATTTTCTGAGCAGAACAACACTCACTGCAAATATCACCACAAGATTCCACTTAGTTCCTGCGAGACTTATCATATCGATACCAGTCCAGACCGCCGTCACGAATATCGAAACTCCCGCTGACGCGATCATAGCCACAACAGCCGGTCTTATACCGCCGAGAAACTCCTGAAGAACATCCTGCTTGCGATATTTCAGATACAGCCTGACTACGACCGTTACAATGATACATGAAGGGAGTATACATCCGAGCGTGGCAATCGCCGCACCGGCATATCCGGCCACACGTAGCCCCACAAATGTCGCCGAATTGACAGCTATAGGTCCCGGAGTCATCTGGGATATAGTGATCAGGTCCGTGAACTCTGACATGGTCATCCACCCATGTATCTTCACTATCTGTCCCTGTATAAGCGGCATGGCGGCATAACCTCCGCCGAAACTGAAGAGTCCTATCTGGAAGAAACTTAGGAACAATTGCAAATAGATCATTATTCCATCCCCCCTTTGTCGGGATGTTTTTCAGGATTTCCGGCAGAAATATCCTCTGTCTTTTTATGCCCACGCCCTCTTCTTTTCTCAAGCTGTCCTCTACAAACGCCGACAAGTCCACAGACAATTACTATGAACACAACATTTATCTCCAATATGTAGGATGCAACAAATGCAGCTATCATGATCAATATCCCCAGATCATCCTTCTGCTTTACTATGTCTGCTCCCATATCATATGTAACCGATGCTATGACCGCAGCAACTCCGGCCTGCATTCCCTCCAGCATCTCACTAATCACCCAATTGCTCCTGAACGCGGTGTAACAGTAAGATATGATGGATATGATAACAAATGGCGGAATGATCGTTCCGACTATCGCCACCAATGCCCCTGCTATACCACACAATTTATACCCCACCGCTATCGCTCCATTTACTGCGATAGGTCCCGGCGACGACTGGGCTATAGCCACAAGATCGAGCATCTCATCCTGCTCTATCCAATGGTTTTCATCCACAAACTTTTTCTTCATAAGAGACACGATGACGTATCCACCCCCGAAGGTAAAGGTGCTCAGATATAATGTTGTTATGAATATCTTTAAAAGGGTTCTGCCCTTTCTTTTTTCTTTTTCCATTATTATTCCTAGGGGACGTTCCTTTTGTCACGAGGAGCATCCCTCTGTCCCACATTAGATATATATTCCTATCAAGTCTAAATATTGTTGCAACTAACATCTGCCATCTTCTGCATCATACTTTTTATATCATCTTCTGTCGCAGCCATTACACGTATGTTCGCTCAAGCCATGTTGCCAACTTTACTCCTTTTATTGCCCCATATCGAGTTTTCACGTTTTGCATGACAGGGGGACACTCTCCGGTACAAAAGGAACGTCCCTGATGCATTCTTGGGGACGTTCCTTCTGTAACGAAGAGCGTCCCTCTGTAACGAAGACTGTCCCTTTGTCCTATTATCTACTAAATTCAGCACAATAGCAACAAAATACACGTACATACATAAAATACTATAATATACTCCTACAAAGCACTTTACTTCTTTTCAAGATATATTATAATAGTGCATATGTTTTGATTTTCTTAAACGATCGCAAAGCTATCGTATCCAATCAAATCCAATTCATATGAATGCTGATATATGAATCATTCACATGAGTCACTAATAAATAATTTTGAACTTTCCACAATTGCATTTTTACATTTGCATTTTTCATGATTTGAATTTCAATGATTTAAATGATTTGAATTTCAACGGCTTGCATGATCATTATCGTTTTTGATGACTGTATTTTTCATGAATTGTATTTGCCATTTTCCCACACTGTTCACACCATATTTTATAACTATTTTCTAGGAGGTGCATTATATGCCAAGAAAACCAAGAGCTATATCTGAATCAAACATCTACCACGTTGTAATTCGTGGAGCAGACCGACAGCAAATATTTGAAGAAAAGAATGATTATGTCAAATACCTGGATATCCTGAGCTATTACAAAAAAGAATGTCAATTTGAAATCTATGCATATTGCCTGATGTCCAATCACGTTCATCTTATCATCCATACCCCTAACACTCCACTGGCAACTATATTCCGCCGCATTAACACACGTTATGCGGTGTGGTTCAATATGAAATATGATCGAACAGGTTTCCTGCAGCAAGGCAGATATTACAGTGAACCTGTCAACGACGAACGATACCTTCTCACTGTAGTCCGCTACATCCACCAAAATCCGTATAAAGCTGGCATAGAAGCTTTTCCCGGCGAGTCTTATCCCTGGAGCAGTATCTACAGTTATCTATCAGGGAATTCTGCATTGGTAGATATCGGACTGATAAACAATCTAATTGGTGATTCGAACGCATTTACTACATTTCACCGAGAAACTGAAGAAGCTGACTGCCTGGACATTCATAAACTGACAAAAAGGCTCCCTGATGATGTTGCAAAGGAGTTAATTGCCAAAGAAACCGGCTGCCCTACTATTACCAGTTTTCAGTCACTTCCCCTTTTAGAGCAGAAAAAATACCTTGTTCTTTTGCACGAACAAGGTATTTCTATCAGGCAGCTAAATCGTCTCACTGGTATTCCTAAAGGAATCATCCAGCGAACCTTAACAAAATGACACACCTCATGATGGAGAAACTCTCCCCATGTCCAATGGACTCTCCCCCGTAACAGGGGACACTCTCCGGTACAAAAGGAACGTCCCCACCAGCATCATTTTATCAGCCTGAATTTCTTTGCAAATCTAACGATAAGCCTTCCCTTAGGCATATTGAGAAGCTCTTCCTCCGTATATCCTCCGGTTTTAAGTATTGCAAATGCATAGAATACGATCGCCACAAACACTGCAACAAACATAGCGATTACCCAGTTGCCAAGAAGCTTCCTGCATCCCTCATACACAATGATAGTTACAACACCCATAAATATAGAGGCTATAGCAGGTGCAACATATATCCTTCTGTTGTCCATCTTGCCGGTCTTGTACTTTGTCAGAGATCTCTGGTTAAATATGCATATGAGCAGTGAATTCACTATTGAACCAATAACAAGTGCATACAGAGCCCAATCCGTTGCAAACAACATTACAACAAGAACTACCACATGTATCACCAGAGCAAGTGTAGCATTTATGACCGGTGCCATCACTTTGCCCATAGCCTGAAGCACACTGTTCGTGACGGTTGACTGTGCAAAAAATACTATCGATATAAATCCAAGATACATACATTTTGCAGCCATAGGATCTGCCCCTGCAAACAGAAGCTGTATGATAGGCTTTGCAAGAACACCCATTCCAACAGCACATGGTATGGTTACAAGCATCGACATACTGAGTGCCTGATTCAGCAGTTTGTTTGTCTTCTTCATATCATTCTGAGCATACGCACCAGATATTCCAGGAATATATGCAATTCCAACTGACGCTGCAATGGCAAGCGGAAGATTCGTGAGCACAGTATACTGCTGTGAATATATTCCATACAGCTTCGCCATCTCAAGGGAATCCATGCCCTTTATCTTCATAACAATATAGAAAACCTTCATGTCAATAGGGGTGAGCACGTTATATACCACAGCAGCTATAACGATAGGCGTCACCGTCGCTATGATTATCCTGAACAGCTTGGAATATGATTCTGCATCTTCGCTCGTATCATTCTTAACCGATTCCATGATACCTTTTCTTCGTCTACCATATGCAAACAGAATAAATATCAAACCGCCAAGCACACCTGCACCTGTACCCATGGCACTTCCCGCAGAGCCATACTTTGCATGCTCAGTAGTTCCGGCTGCAAATGGTTTAGCAAGCATATACGCTGCAACTATACTCACTACAGCATTTGCAAGCTGTTCTATTATCTGCGAGATGGATGTTGATACCATATTGTTATACGCCTGCAGATAGCCTCTGAATATAGCAAGGAATCCCGAGATAAATATCGTAGGAGCCAGAATCTTAAGGCTGAGTATAGCATTTGGCTGTTCACTCACGAACCAGGATGCACCAAAATATGTTATAAGTGCAGCCACAGCGCCTGCCACAACCACATATATGAATGTACAATAATATATTCTTCTGGCACTCTTATACTGCCCTGTTGCAATCTTTCCAGCCACCAGCTTTGACACCGCAGTCGGTATACTGTATGTAGCTATCATGATAACCATGGCATATATCGCATATGCAGATCCATAATAACCATTTCCCTCATCACCCAGGATCTGGTAGAGAGGAGATCTATACAGAAGTCCAATAATTCTCGATATTATACCTGCGCCCGCAAGTATTCCAGCCTGCAGCGCGACATTTCCCGCTTTACCGGAACTCCTTTTTGTACTGCCAGATTTCGTTTTTGTACTCATCTTAACTCCTTATTGCCAATTTCAAACCACTGTTGTAAAATTTATTCTGCTGTTAAATATGTTTATGAAATTCACCGAACATTACTCACAAATTATATATATACCAATTTTTTCATTATAATACAATAACAATATTATAAACTTTCACACTGTGCGACACAAAGCACACACATACAAAGGAGGTACACTAAGTGGAATATTCTTCTCTTCCGAATGACCCAGCAGTATTACTCAGCTTCATAAACACCAAACTCAGAGATGACTACCCAAGTCTTGACGAACTCTGCAGTTCATTGTGCGTGGACAAAGACAGCATAGTAAAAAAACTAGCTGCCATTGACTATGTCTACAACGAAGAAAAGAACAGATTCATATAGACCTGTTCTTTTCTTGTCCCTATATCATATATAATGCCAGGCCAGTCCATGCTATTATACTTTCATGAACCGGCCTGTATTATTCTAATTCTGTGGTTTATCATCATCTGCAGCAGGATCACCACTCTGTGGTTCTGTTTTATTCTCCTCATAAATCTTCTGGGCTATCTTGTCCTCATCCACTTTATTGACAACATGCTTCATAATATTCATGAACTTCGAGATCATTCCTATCGGATCCTCGTCATCACCATCATCGTTCTCATCTAAAGCATCAGTGCCGCCCGAGGTCCTGTCAATATTTCGATCATCATCAGTGACATCTGAAGGGTACTGTAACATATGCTGTTTTTGTTTTAGTTTTTTCTTTGCTTCCTTCTCCGCCTGTTTCTGCTTTGCAGTTTTTTTCTTGAACCTTATATCCTCTTCCTCAGCAGTGATATATATAGGTTCTCCTGTCTCTTCGTCGATTCGCTTTATCCTATCATATTCCGATGTCTTAAACGCAAGGTTTTTCTCTTTGAGTTTTGCTGTACAGGTTCTGTTGATATACATATAACAACATGCAAATACCGGCACACCGAGAAGCATTCCAAAGAATCCAAAAAGTCCTCCGCCAACGATAACCGCTGTGAGAACCCAGAAGCTTGAGAGTCCTGTAGTATCTCCTATGATCTTCGGACCAAGTATATTACCATCAAACTGCTGAAGAATAAGTATAACTACAAGCAGGATCAGACTCATAAAAGGATCCGCTATAAGTACAATAAAGAAGCAAGGCACAGCTCCAATGATTGGTCCAAAGAATGGAATTACATTTGTCACGCCGACTATTACACTTATCAATATCGCATATGGGAATTTGATTATAGTTGACACTATGAACATGATAAGTCCTATTATAAGTGAATCAAGTATCTTACCATTTATAAACTGACCAAATACCCTATACATCTCTGAAAGTCCGTCCAGAACAGCATTTGCCCTCTTGACACTGAACATGGCGTACACTATCTTCTTTCCTCTGGACTCCAGATACTCCTTATTCGCCATAACATATATAGAAGCAACTATTCCTATAAGGAAATTGTACAGGAACTTGAGTCCTGAGAACACTCCACTTCCTATGTTCACCACGATCTTGTCCATATTCGGCATGATCCTGTTGTTCAAAAACTCCTGCATCTTGTCATAAGCTGTATTCATATAATTCCTGATATCGTCCTCAGGAATATTCAGCTTTTTAAACTTCTCATTTATATTCTCGACAAGATTCTGCATGTTGTCAAAATAGCTGTCCATATTGCCAACCAACTGCTTAAGGCTGTCATATAACTGAGGAACCACAAGCCACACTATACCTGTGATGATTCCCAGAAATATGATGGTAGTCAATATGACTGATAAAGTTCTAGATACTTTAAACAGTTTCTTCTTATCTGTTATAGCCCTGTCCTGAAACAACGTATGGAATAATCTGTCAAAGAAAATGAGAACCGGATTCATCAAAAACGCAATCACCGCACCAACTATTATCGGCGCAAATGCACCTGAAATCTTATCAATTACAGATCTGAATCCTGCCCACTCCTCCAAAATCTTATTGAATAACAATCCTACTATTATTATTCCTATAACAGCAAGACTTACATTTAAAATTCTTTTCTTCTTATTACTCTGTGCCACCTTGTCTCTCCCATCTTTTTCATTGCCACCATATGAATTGCCGATGACTTTTTAATTATATTGTTTTTTTTTTATGTGTTCAAGACAACTTACGCAAATTTAACCATAGTTTTATCATATTAAGTAATTGATTATATAATTCGTGCATACAATGCACTTTAGCAGTATATATCTTCATAAAAATTATGTTGTTTACACTTTTGTTTTCTAGTAAAATATAACTTAGCCAAGGGCAAAATCAGATGCAGCCTTACAGCCGGCATCATAAAGGGAGGTGTTCTATATGAATTGGGAAATTGCAACCTGGCTTATTATTTTTGCTGCATGTCTCGTTATTGAGATCATCACACTCGGTCTTACAACCATATGGGCCTGTGGCGGCGCACTCATCGCCATGATCATAGCTTTCTTCAGCGGATCACTGGCATTGCAGGTAGTCGCATTCCTTATCGTGACAACTATACTGTTTTTCACAACAAGGCCACTCGCAAAAAAACATATGGACAACAAACTGGAGAAAACCAATGTGGAAAGTCTCATAGGCAAGCATGTCATCGTCTCTGCTGATATTGACAATCTTAAGTCACAGGGGCAGGTCATGATAGGTGGTGTCGAGTGGACAGCAAGATCCAAGAACGGAGACACTATCGAATCCGGCACAGAAGTCGTGATAGATGAGATATCTGGTGTCAAGGCCATTGTCACACGAGCTTAACCGCAGATATTATGTAACAGAATTCATACAATAGGTAAAGGAGTAAAATTATGGACGGAGCAGGATTTGCACTAATTATTATTTTATGTCTTGTCGTTATTGTCATCATATGCAGTACGATCAAGATTGTGCCACAGGCACACGCTTATGTAATTGAGCGACTTGGAACATACCAGGCAACATGGTCAGTAGGACTTCACATGAAGATGCCTGTAATTGACAAAGTAGCCAAAAGAGTTACCCTCAAGGAACAGGTTGTAGACTTCGCACCACAGCCTGTTATCACCAAGGATAACGTTACAATGAGAATCGACACAGTCGTATTCTTCCAGATCACAGATCCAAAGCTTTTCAGTTACGGCGTTGAAAACCCTATCATGGCTATCGAGAACCTTACAGCCACAACTCTTCGTAACATCATCGGTGATCTTGAACTTGACCAGACTCTTACATCAAGAGAGACGATCAACACCAAGATGAGAGCCACACTTGACGAGGCTACTGATCCTTGGGGAATCAAAGTAAACAGAGTAGAGCTCAAGAATATCATTCCTCCTGCTGCTATTCAGGATGCCATGGAGAAGCAGATGAAGGCAGAGCGTGAGAGACGTGAGCAGATTCTTCGTGCGGAAGGTGAGAAGAAGTCAGCCATCCTCATCGCAGAAGGTAATAAGCAGTCAGTAATCCTTGAGGCTGAGGCTGAGAAGGCTTCACAGATCCTTCGTGCTGAGGCCAAGAAGGAAGCAACCATCAAGGAGGCCGAAGGTCAGGCACAGGCTATACTTGCTGTACAGCAGGCAAATGCAGATGGTATCAGAGCACTGAACGAGTCAATGCCTACAAACCAGGTTATCACACTTAAGAGCCTGGAAGCATTCACAAAGGCTGCAGACGGCAAAGCTACCAAGATTATCATTCCTTCAGAGATACAGGGAATCGCAGGTCTCACCTCTTCTATCGTAGAGGTTGCAAAGAGCACTGAAGCTGCTGCCATATCAAAGAAGTAACGCACTAGATTATCACAAATAAATAAGGCAAATAAATAAAAGGCGTGTATGAAAGTTCTTTGAAGAATCTTTCGTGCACGTCTTTTTTTATTACTATCTGTATTTTCCTGTAATTTCTTTTTTACAATCATCTCAGTCACATATAGTGTCCTGCGACATATCTGCTCCATCATAATGATTTGGCGTCGCATACCATGAACCGCACTTTGAGCACATTGCGCCGGTTTTATCAGGATCGCATTTTTTACCACAGCTTTTACATGTAACCTTCAATTATCCACCTCATCAGTCATTCTTGCTCACATTGTTATATTGGAAGAAATCAATCCTGTGATCCTTGAAATAGTATTTTGCATCCCTCTCATTTACCTCGCGGAGTACCTTGCAAGGATTGCCGACGGCAACCACATTTGATGGAATATCCGTTGCAACCATACTTCCAGCTCCTATGACTGTGTTATCACCTATAGTAACCCCCGGAAGTATCGTAACTCCTGCACCTATCCAGCAGTTCTTGCCTATTGTTATAGGTGCATTGTACTGATAACCCTGTTTTCTTAGTTCCGCGTCTATCGGATGTCCCGCTGTTGCCAGAGTTACGTTTGGTCCGAACATGGTGTAGTCACCCACGTAAATATGTGTGTCATCCACCATTGTAAGGTTGAAATTCGCATATATATTGCTGCCCCAGTGAACGAATTTGCCGCCCCAGTTTGCGTGAAGTGGTGGCTCTATATAACAGTTGTCTCCTATCTCCTCGAACATCTCCTTGAGCATCTGCTGACGCTTGACCATCTCTGTTGGTCTGGTCATATTGAAGTCGTACAATCTGTCCAGACATTTTATCTGCTCCCTTGCGATGTCCTCATCGCCTGGAAGATAAAGTTCACATGTGTGCATCTTTTCCATTTCTAATTTACTCATTATAAATACCTCCTGCATTATATTTTTGTCTTGATAACCCTGACTCGGTGCAAATTCTTTCGTTTTCGCCATAATGCATAATCATGTTAGAATTATTTCTTTCGTTTTCGCCATAGTGCATCATCACGTCAGAATAATTTCTTTCGTATTTACATCGTGCACATCGACTCAGGATCACACCGGCTATATTGAACGGCAACAGGCACCACCAGACCGCACTAAAGCGTCCATGATGATGCCTGTTATATCGTCGTATATACATTTATAGATGTACATACATGGCGCACACGGCACCATATATATCATTTAGTTGTACTTGTAGTAATTGATGAGACATCCGTCTGTGATGATCTGTCTCTCGTCATCTGTGAGTTCTCCAAGTCTCAGCTCTATCTCAGCAAAATCCTTGTTCACAACATATGCCTTGATGACCTCTGTCTTGTTCTTCACTGCATCCTTGATTCCTGGAATGAATACATAATCGTCATTGTCAAAGTCGAAATCCTTGTCGATGACAAATGGAAGCATACCCCAGTTGATAAGGTTTGATCTGTATCTCTTAGTCGCATATTCCTTTGCAATGTTTGCCCATCCGCCAAGAACCTTCTGGCATGATGCAGCCTGCTCACGGGCTGAACCGTCGCCTGGCTTAACAGCATATATAGTGCTTCCAACACCGGTATTGCTTCCGCATACATCCTCAAACTTCTCCTTGATCGCATGCATAACTTCCTTGACCTCAGGGAATGCCTTGCCCATACATTCTCCTGCCTCACGAACCTTCTCTACAGCCTGGATAGCCTTTGCTCTTCCAACGTACTCAGGATCCTTTCTTGACAGAGTGAACTCTGCAAGGCCAAGAGGATTTGATCTGTATGATGAAGTCTCTCCCGATGGGATAAGCTCATCTGTGGTTGTTACAGGATCATGTATAACTGATGCCACTTTAAGGAGAAGGTTATCTGTAAGAGAAACCATCTCCGGCCAGTCCTTGATGTTAGGACCAAACTTGATCTCAACTGATGGATCAGCCTTGCCGACACCATTGTATACTCTTCTGTCATATATAGCCTTGTCGAAGAAATACTTTGGATGTGTGTACTCTATATCCGCAAGGTCTGTCGCTGATGTCAGGTATCCCTTGTTGGCTGCTGTTGCCGCGATAGAACGGGCATCCATAAGTGCCACAGATGATATCTGACCATTCTGTATCTTTGAACCCTCTCTGTTAGGGAAGTTTCTTGTTGAATGTCTGATTGAGAATGCGTTGTTTGCAGGTGTGTCACCAGCACCAAAGCAAGGTCCACAGAACGCTGTCTTGACGATGGATCCTGTCTCAATGAGATCAGCCAGAACACCGTTCTTTGCGAGCTGCATATATATAGGTGTACTTGCAGGATATACTGAAAGTGTGAACTCATCTGCACCTATACTCTTGCCTCTAAGAATATCTGCTGCGTCACAGATATTCTCATATCCACCACCTGCGCATCCGGCGATGATTCCCTGCTCTACATACAACTTGCCATCTCTTACCTTATCCTTGAGTGTGAAGTCGACCTTACCGTCAAGGCTTACAAGTGCGCGCTTCTCAACATCATCAAGTATATCCATGAGGTTGGCATTCAGCTCATCGATGGTGTACGTGTTGCTTGGGTGGAATGGCATAGCTATCATCGGCTTAACTGTTGACAGGTCAACATACACAACCCCGTCATAGTAAGCCACATCTCCAGGATTCATCTCCTTGTATGCCTCACTTCTGCCGTGGATATCATACCAATCCTTTATCTTGTCATCTGTCTTCCATATGGATGACAGACAGGTCGTCTCTGTTGTCATTACATCGATACCGATACGGAAATCTGCTGAAAGCTTATCAACTCCAGGACCAACAAACTCCATAACCTTATTCTTGACATATCCGCATCCAAATGTTGCTCCGATGATTGCAAGTGCCACATCCTGAGGACCAACACCCTTCTGTACCTCTCCGTCAAGATAGATGGCTATAACACCTGGCTTTGCAACATCATATGTCTTGCACAGAAGCTGCTTTGCAAGCTCACCGCCGCCCTCTCCTATAGCCATGGTACCAAGAGCACCGTAACGTGTATGAGAATCAGATCCGAGGATCATTGCTCCACACTCCGCAAGCATCTCACGGGCAAACTGATGTATAACAGCCTGATGAGGTGGCACATACACACCACCAAATTTCTTCGCACATGAAAGACCAAACATATGATCATCCTCATTGATGGTACCGCCTACTGCACACAGTGAATTATGACAGTTTGTAAGTACATAAGGAATAGGAAACTCCTTTAATCCTGATGCTCTGGCTGTCTGAATAATTCCTACAAATGTTATATCATGCGAAGTCATCTTGTCGAATTTGATCTTAAGATTCTCCATATTGTCAGATGTGTTATGCTTCGCCAAAATTCCATAGGCAAGTGTGTTCTTTGATGCCTCTTCCTTTGATGGGACACTTCCGAGCTTTGATGCAAGCACTGCTGATGCATCGGCATTGTCCTCAACAAGTTCTGTGCCATGTAACAGATAAGCACCGTTGTCAAATAATTTAATCATACTCTTCCTCCTGGTAATAGCTTTTATCATTAGGGATTGAAAACACCCCACGTTTCTCTACATCATACCATATCATATTGCTTTTTTAAATAGTTTTGTACCTCAAACAAATCCAAACAAAAAACTGCCATGGACAAAAATATCCATGGCAGCACATACCAAACAACAAACACTGTATAGACAACCGCGTAGACGGCAAATCCTATACGCCGCAATGCCGATTGATACTGTATAATCAATCTCCCCTCGAAATCAATTACCGTACATAAGTAAATTTATATACTACTTATGCACATTTGCCAACACGTTAGGCAGAAATCGACATGAACGACGTGTGAAACGACATGAACGACATATATTTTTATGTATAAGCGTCATAACAAGAGTTGTACCTATTGTATAAACACACCTTTTTATGATAATATAACAATGTCATTTTTAATATTTTTTCGCAATAAGATGACTATAAATATAGAGGTGTTACATTTTATGAAATTACTCATTGTTGAAGACGATACTATCCAGCTTGCAGGGTTAAAACATATAATTGAATATGGATATCCTGACTCTGTTATCTATACCGCTTCAAATTACAATGATGCTGTATCTGTTATAAATTCCTGCTCTATTGACATTTTTATGCTGGACATAAATCTTGGGGATGATAAGACAGGTCTCGATATATGTTCATACATAAGATCGACATCAGGTCATGAATTTACACCGGTTATTTTTATCACAGACATTACAAATCCAAGTCTTGATGTCATAAATAAATATCACTGCAACTATTATTTTTCAAAGCCATACAACAGGGACGATGTCATCTCCGCACTTAAAAGTGTCTGTGACACAGACAAGTCTCCTGACTGTAAGCTGCAATTAAAAGACATTCAGGGCATTTTATTCAATGTGCTTCCATCCGACATCGTATATACTCAATCAGCAGGACATCACAAACACATTTTCACAACAAACGGGGATTTTATCGTAACCAGTCAGGCATTTGACACATTGTTTGAAGGCATTGACATACCACTTGTCAGATGTCACAAAAGTTATTATTTTAATCCATCATTTATTCACAGCTATGACCGCACCAACTCAGTTCTAAGGCTGAATCAGGCGCAGGAAGTCATACCTGTTGGACGCAAATACAAATCACTGGTTGAAACATATATGGAGAATAGATAAATGGCAGCTTATTTTAATTTTCTTGCAAAAATACTTCTTGATACAATAGTCTTTTTATTTTTTTTGATGGCAATATATAATGTAAAGCTTTCCCAGATAGCAAGGCGTCTCCCTGTTTTGCTTCTGCTAACTATACCGATTTCTTTCATAACTATAATAACCAATTCTATGCTTGTAGCTACTATTATAACCTACATATACTGCTTTGTGTTCTACTCTCTGGCCTTCCGTTATCCACCTATGAAGATCATAACGGGCTACGCGATGTCGCTTATAATGATAAATCTGCTGAACATTGTACAGCTTATCGTCATCATGCAGTTTACAGACACCCCTTTCACCAATGCAACAACATATATAACTGAAGCCATGGCTTTAATTATAGTTATATTGTTGTATAAATTTTCGCATATTGACAAGCTGTATGAGGCTCTAGTAGTAAAAAATCAGGTTTCAAGAAATATTATACTTGGAATATTTGTTCTCATGATGGTCATGGTCATATACCAGCGTATATCCGTAAAGGATTTCATGAACGTTTTTGCGACATTCACAATCTCTATTATACTTATTCTGATTTTATACGCTGGAATGTACAAGAACTACATGAGTCTCAGAGAATCACAGAAGCAGCTCCAATCCTATGAACAGTATCTTCCTATTATAGAGGATCTGATAGATCAGGTACGTATGAGACAGCACGACTACAACAACGAGCTTCAGGCGATCAGTATGCTGCCAATAAGTTATACCGATTATGATTCTCTCACCGCAGCACTCTCCAAGAAGCTTGATATGTCATGCAATGATCATGTCATAAAGAACTCATATCTTCTGAAAATCAACATGAAGCTGATAGCAGGCTTTTTATTCAGCAAAATGAATCTCGCAAATGAGCGGAATATAGACATCCAGATAGACGTCAAAAATTCCACACTGACATCCAAAGCCGAGGAATTTGAGCTTCTGGATGTCATGAGCATATTAGTGGACAATGCATTTGACGCAACTGAGGATGGTGGATGGATAAAGGTCATCATTAATTCCGATGGATCTGCCACCACTATAGAAACATTAAATGCAGGACCAAAACTGACTGCAGATATGCGCAAAAACTATTTTGCCAAGGGATATACAACTAAGCCTCTTAAGGATGGCGTGTATTCCAGAGGAATCGGTCTTTTCAAATTAAAACAGCTGGTTACAAAGTATCACGGCAACATTCTTCTGGACAACCAGGTAATAGACGGTCAGAACTGTATTCATTTCAACGTAAGTCTTTAAAACATTTTAAGGTATTTCAGCAATATGCGTTAATTTTTTCTGTTATTTGCCATATGTCCTTAATTTTATTCTTTACTTATTATTCATAAATGGTATAATCAAAAGGATTATTTTTCCTAACAAATGGAACTTAATGAGAATTTTTTGACAGGAGATGTAAAAGTGAAAGATACTATCGAAATCAGATGGCACGGACGTGGTGGTCAGGGTGCCAAGACTGCTGCCCTGCTGCTCGCAGATGTGGCATTCAAAACAGGTAAATATGTTCAGGGATTTCCTGAGTATGGTCCAGAGAGAATGGGCGCACCTATCACTGCTTACAACAGGATTAGCAGTGAACCTATCAGAGTACATTCCAACATTTACGAGCCACAGTATGTGGTTGTTGTAGACGAATCTCTGATCGAACCTGTACATGTGACTGCAGGTCTCGCCGAGGATGGCGCCATCATTATAAATACACCTAAGACTCCGGACGAGGTCCGTCCACTGCTCAAGGGGTACAAGGGTAGGGTATACACACTTGATGCCAAGGAGATCTCCATGAAGACTCTCGGCAAGAATTTCCCTAACTCTCCTATGCTTGCAGCCATCGTTGCTGTCAGCGGAATCATGGAGGAGGGACCTTTCCTCGAGGATATGAGACAGTCATATCAGCACAAATTCGCCAAGAAACCAGAGGTTATTGAGGGCAACATGGAAGCTTTGAAGCTCGCCTTCAGGGAGGTAATGAAGTAATGAGAACAGATATAAGTAAAATACATGACAACAGCAAATGGACAGAGCTCACACCTGGAAACCACGTATACGGCGGCGGCACATCCAAGGCTTTTAATACAGGTGAGTGGAGAACTTCAACCCCTGTCCTTGACGAGAGCAAATGTGTACACTGTCTTCTGTGCGCGCCAGTCTGCCCGGATTCATGCATTCCGGTAGTATCAGGCAAGCGTCTCGCATTTGACCTGGATCACTGCAAGGGCTGCGGTATATGCGCATACCAGTGCAAATTCGGAGCAATCACTATGAAGGAGGGTAAATAAATGGCTATAAGAGAACGTCTTTCAGGAAATGAGGCTGTGGCACATGCTATAAAGCAGATCAATCCGGATGTTATGCCTGCATTCCCTATAACACCTTCAACTGAGATACCTCAGTTCGTTTCAACATTTATCTCCAATGGAGAGATCGATACAGAATTTATCCCGGTAGAGAGTGAGCACAGTGCCATGAGTGCAGCGATCGGTGCAGAGGCTGCCGGCTGCCGTACACTCACAGCCACATCATCATGTGGTATGGCTCTCATGTGGGAGGAGCTCTATGTGGCAGCGTCCAATCGTCTTCCACTTGCCCTCGCACTTGTAAACAGAGCACTCTCCGGCCCTATCAACATCAACTGTGACCACTCAGACAGCATGGGCGCCCGTGATACTGGCTGGCTGCAGATATACGCAGAGAACAACCAGGAGGCATATGACAACTTTGTTCAGGCATACAGAATATCTGAGCACAAGGATGTCAGACTTCCTATCATGATATGTCAGGATGGTTTCATCACAAGCCATGCCGTTGAGAACATCACCCTCATCGAGGATGACCTTGTAAAGAAGTTTGTAGGTGAGTACAACCCTGAGCAGTATCTGTTAAATCCTGAGATGCCTATGGCTGTCGGTCCTTATGCCACATCTCCTTATTATATGGAGACCAAGATGGCTCAGAACACTGCCATGAAGAATGCAAAGCAGGTTATTCTGGACGTTGCAAAGGAATTCGAGGAGATGACAGGCCGTCACTACGGTTTCTTTGAGGAGTACAGACTTGACGATGCCGACTACGCCATCGTTATGATCGGCTCTGCTGCCGGAACAACAAAGGAAGCTATAGATGAGCTGAGAAACGAAGGCAAGAAAGTCGGACTTCTCAAAATCAGAGTGTTCAGGCCATTCCCTGGTGAGGATATCGCAAAGGCTCTCGCCCACACCAAGGCTGTGGCAATCCTTGACAGATCGGAAGGATTCAGAGCAGGCGGCGGTCCTCTCTCAGCAGAGGTCAAGGAGCACCTGTATGACATTCAGGCAACCACAAAGGCTATCAGCTACATCTACGGTCTCGGCGGACGTGACTACACTGTGGAAAGCGCAAGAGGCGTATTTGCACAGCTTGAGGACATGATCGAGAACGGTGCTGAGATCCCTCAGTATCAGTACATAGGACTTAGACAGTAGGAGGTAAGATGAAATGGCATATAATTTTAAAGAAGTAATGAACAAGCCTGAGCGTCTTGCTCCAGGTCATAGAATGTGTGCAGGCTGCGGTGGTACTATCACTGTCAGAACTGTACTCCGCGCCCTTCACGAGGGCGACAAGGCGGTCATTGGAAACGCCACAGGATGTCTTGAGGTTTCAACCTTCATGTATCCTTACACAGCTTACGAGGACAGCTACATACACAACGCATTTGAGAACGCAGGCGCAACACTCTCAGGTGTTGAGACAGCCTACAACGTTCTGAAGAAAAAAGGCAAGATAGATGATACTTACAAATTCATCACATTTGGCGGTGATGGTGGAACTTATGACATCGGACTTCAGTCACTGTCAGGTGCCATGGAGCGTGGACATGACATGGTATATGTGTGCTACGACAACGGAGCATACATGAACACCGGTATCCAGCGTTCATCAGCTACTCCTATGTATGCTGACACAACAACCACACCAGTAGGCTCACAGTCAAATGGTAAGATGCAGAACAGAAAGGATCTCGCCCAGGTCATGGCTGCCCACGACATCCCATATGTCGGACAGTCTACTCTTCTCGGCAACATGCGTGATCTCTACGAGAAGGCTGAGAAGGCTATCTACACACCTGGCGCAGCTTTCCTCAATGTCATGTCACCATGTCCTAGAGGATGGAGATATCCTACAGAGAAGATCATGGACATCTGCAAGCTGGCAGTTGAGACATGTTACTGGCCTCTGTTCGAGGTTATCGAGGGCAAATGGATCCTCTCCTACTCCCCTAAGAAGAAGCTTCCTATCGAGGACTTCCTGAGAACGCAGGGCAGGTTCAAGCACCTGTTCAAGCCTGAGAACGAGCACCTTCTCGTTCAGTATCAGCAGGAGGTTGACCGACGTTGGGAGGATCTGCTGTATAGATGTTCTAAGAATTAAATTGTATGACGGACGAAAGAAAGCCCGTCCGGGGTATATATATACCCCGGGTGGGCTTTTTTTCTGATTCTGCCATTCCTTCTACCTGCACTTTTTTCAAATTATTTTTGATTTAGCTACAAAATTTTATCTTTTTTGAAATAATCATTTGTTTTTATACAAATATTTAATTTCTTGTATCTTTTTGACTGTTTCTAACTATAAAGTGATAATTTTATGCACTTTTGATTTATTATGCATGTACAACTACACCTACTTTTTGATTTATTATGCACGTACAACTACACCTAATAACCGATGGATCGCCACCTCTTATTGTTTTAATAAGTCCGCAGTTACAACTTAATAATACTGGAACAATACGTACAATGTCTAAACCATAATACAACTGATGGATGTAATACTACCCACTGCTTATTTACTCCAGATGATCGTAACCACAAACTTTCCATCTTCCACGGCTATCTCTCCGGTGAATCCTGACAGGTCCAATATCTTCTTCACTATGGACAATCCCAGACCATTTCCTGTATGTCCGGTTCTGGCGGAATTGCCTTTCTTCATCGGCTCCCATAACTCAGATGGATCACTGTTTATCTCTCCATCCATATCATTTGAAATCACAAGCCTTCCACTATCTATAGTCACGTTTACAATGCTGTTGTCATGTGCATACTTCACTGTATTCATGATCAGATTATCCAGCATGATATCCATTAGTCTTGCATCGGCGCGTATCTCAGCATGACCGGCAATTTCGCACTCTATATTCCTGTTCTCCAATTCACCTGCGTACCTGTCTGTAACCTGTCTGGCAAGCGCCGCCATATCCACATTGTCATTCTTAATAGTCAGTGTGTTTTCCAGCCTGATGTATGAGAGCATACCGGTTATCATCTCATTGATATATGATACATTATCCAGTATAGAGGCCGTGTAATGCCTTGATTCAGCATCATGTGCTATCTGCTGCAGGTTCTCCGCATATCCTGATATAGCGGTAACCGGGCCTCTCACGTCGTGAGCTATAGCTGCAATGATATTTCTGCGGGTCTCATCCTCAATAATCTCTTTTTTCTTTTTCCTGTAGGATATCACCGCCATTATCACATAGCACAGAAGAACTAATGGTGTCATATATATAAAGATACGAAGCAGCCTCATATCAGATATTGTAAATGGATCCTCGTACATCGCAGCTGCAACATAATAATCGTTTCCACCAACAGTCACAGTTCTGCCTCTGTAGTAATATCCTCTCCAGGATATGTCCTCTTCATAATCTGTATTGGTATCCATCCCTTCCCTCTCAAATACATCATTCAGATACGCTCTGGAACGCTCATACTGTTTTTTCATATTTACAAAATCCACATTGTCCTTCCCCTGCGCAACAAAGTCATGATATATCTCTGAATCCGATCTTATATCTTCATATACATAATCTTCTGACTGAACTCTGACAGCTGTTATACCTTCATCAGTGGATATCCACTCATAGGTTACACCATTTTCAACAAACCTGTCTCCCGGCTGAAAATTATCATCTCCTGAACCTGTATCCGAGCTGTTGTCTTCATCCCCGAGCCCGTCATCACTCTCAAATGCAGCATCTTCTCCAAGCTCAGCATCATCATCGAACTCAGAATCGTCCACAGACTCAGCATCATCCTCAAACCATGCATCCTGTCCTAACAGTTTCACTCCATCGTCATATCTGTAAACCTTTGATACAAAATAAGGTGTATTGCATTTGCTGAGTATCCCCTCTATATCTTCCTGTATTTCCTGATCACTCTCACCATCTTTTATCACTCTGTACATTCCATTGCACACTGTTCTCACATCATTGTCGAATTCTGATCTCTGGTTGTAATTGACTATAGTCAATAAACCAAGTGCGGCTATGATGATCAGCATAACCATAACTCCTGCAACCAGAAACCCGCGCCAAAGTTTTCGCCTCACTATACGCTTAAGTTCACGTCTTACTGCCGGTGTATATTTCTTATTGTTATTCTTTTTATCAGTCATATCGTTTTTCTCCCTTTTTACATTCTAATCCAGGCTTTCTAATACAGACATTTTTATCATCATTTCTTGCCTGATATAAACCTGATATAAATTATATTTCTTTCACCTGATACCCCTTGCCTATCACAGTCTTTATCTGCTTTCCTGCACTGCCTATACCTGCCCGGAGCTTTCTTACATGATTATCCACGCATCTGTCGCTGCCTTCATAATCATAACCCCAGATATCAACGAGCAATCTTTCTCTTGTGATAACCTTTCCCTTATTCTCAAGAAGTATCTTCAGAAGAGCAAACTCCTTTGGTGCAAGATCGACCTCCACGCCATTTACCTTCGTCATATATCTTGACGGATTCATGCTTATCGCTCCACATACCAGCTCTCCATTGCTGTCAGTCCCCTTGGATCTCTTGATAAGCGCCTTGCACTTGGCATACAGAGTTGCAAGTGAAAATGGTTTCACTATGTAGTCATCACAGCCCAGATCATAGCCCAGCATAATATCCCGTTCGGAATCTCTAGCCGTCAGAAATAATATCGGAACCATACTGTTCCTGCGCATCTCACGACACACCGCAAAACCATCCATCCCCGGCAGCATGATATCAAGCAGCACAAGATCAAATGTCTCCATCATGAAACTGTCCAATCCGACATCGCCATTATACGCCACCTCGACATACATCTGACCTCCACTCTCTCTGACAAAGTAGTCATGTATGACCTCACTTATGTGTATATCATCCTCCACCAACAAAATCTTGTTCAGAGCGAACATTTCCATTTTTGAAGTCTCCGAATTTTTTTCTGCATATGCGGCATTTATTGACGCCTCTATGTCATTTCTCTCCACATCATCACCTCCTTGACCTGCATATTAACAAACCGATATGACTTTCGTATGTCCATTATAACAATTTACTACAAATATGTGCTATAGTGATATACATACATTACATGGAGGTAGGAGAGAAATTATTCTGGCTTAAACCTAACCTACGAAAAAATAGAAGGCTATGACCATAACACAGTCTTTAAGCCTTCTATCAAAAATACTCTTCTTATGTTCTATAAAAAAGATTCCGAATAACTATCTGTAGAACCACCAGCATCCATATCTAGGCATGACTGCTCCAAGCTCGCGGAGGGTCTTGCCTGATATGAGATCGGTATATATGTCAGCCTGATCCTCTGGCACGGTCCAGATGAGCTGATCCATGTTGCTGAAGTTGAAAAATGCCCTCAGCTCATGTCCCGCATATTCCCTCACTATTCCGAGGACGCTTGCACATCCTGTCTCTATGGTGTAGACATTTGCATTACATGAAAATACATCATGCGATGCCCTGATATCCTCCATGTGGCGCAACGCGTCAAATATCTTCATGGCGACAGGATCTTTCTTTTCAACCTTGTCCCACGGGAAGTTTCCTCTGTGCAGATATCTGCTGTCTGCACATTTGTCCGGATCATTCTTATAAGTATAATCGTTTGTCTGTCCTATCTCATCACCGCTGTACAGAACCGGGATTCCGCTCTGTGCCAGCAGGTATCCATGAAGCATGAGATCACATGCAATAGCCTGGTCGATCTTGTCTGCATTTGCCTCGTACTGACCGGCCTCAAGGCCTGACAGGGATGCTGTTGTTCCACACAGACGGGCATCTCCGAGTCTAGGATCATCGTTGTAGAGCTCACCTCTGGAATCACTGTTGTATCCCTTTCCTGTGAAATAGTCATTCAGGAACTTCTTGTGTGCCACCTCATCTATGCCGAACTGTGCCAGCCAGTCATAGTCAAGTCCCCAGCCGATATCATCGTGACATCTGAGGTAATTCAGGAACACATAATCCTTTGGAAGTGCACACACCTGATCCATCTGGCGCTTTAAGAGTCCCACATTCTTTGTGGCTATCGTGTTCCATGTGGATGCCATGGTTGTCACGTTGTAGAGCATATGGCACTCTGGCTTGTCAACTGTTCCAAAGTATGGAACTACCTTGGAAGGCTCCATAACGACCTCTCCGAGAAGAAGAACTCCCGGACATACTATCTCACTGATTATCCTCATCATACGCACCAGCGTGTGAACCTGTGGAAGGTTACGGCAGTTTGTGCCTATCTGCTTCCATATATACGGAACAGCGTCGAGTCTGATGACATCTATACCTCGGTTTGCCATATAGAGCATGTTGCCGACCATGTCGTTGAACACCATAGGATTTGCATAGTTCAGATCCCACTGGTATGGATAAAATGTAGTCATGACCACCTGATTGCAGTCATTTATCCATGTGAAGTTACCAGGCGCCGTAGTTGGGAATACCTCAGGCACAGTCTCCTCGTAAATATTTGGAACAAACCAGTCATCATAGAAGAAATATCTGGATCTCGCAACAGGATCTCCATTTCTCGCTGCCCTTGCCCACTCATGATCCTCACTTGTATGGTTCATTACGAAATCCAGACAGCAGCTTATACCCTGTCTGTGACACTCTGCAGTGAGTTCCTCCAGATCCTCCATGGTTCCAAGCTCAGGCTTTACCTTTCTGAAATCCGCAACAGCATATCCGCCGTCATCTCTGCCCTTAGGGCTTTCCAGCAACGGCATAAAATGAAGATAATTCACACCACATGACTTCACATATGGAAGCTTTTCTTTTACACCCTTCAGCGTTCCCGCGAATGCATTTGTGTACATCATCATACCCAGCAGATCATTCTGCTTATACCAGTCCGGATTCTTGACACGGCTTCTGTCCAGCTTCTTGAGATCAGCATTCCTCTTCTGATAATAACCATACAGAGAATCACACAGCCAGTCAAATGCCTCCATATTGTTGTTATAGAGCTCGCAGTAGAGCCACTTGAGCTCGTCATATCTCTCATCAAATCTCTTAGTATATTCTGCAGTCTTTTTCACTGTATTTGAACCTGCCATTTATCTTCTCCTTTTTCTGACTATAGTCAATTAACTTATCATTCTCATTTTATTTACATAATCTGTATCATTACCGTACATAACCAGTTTAAAACTGTTGCCGTCTTTTTATCTATTACTGTCTCTCGGCAATGAGCTTCTCAACCTCGGATCTCTCCGGCATAACCTTGAGTGCTCCCTTGCGTGTTGTAATGATCGATGCAGCAGCATTTGCGAATACAAGCATCTCTGTAAGCTTATCAGCGTCAAGATCTTCAAGTCCATTATCAAGTACATAATTCAGCACGCATGCACAGAAAGTGTCCCCGGCGCCTGTGGTCTCTATAGTGTTATCCTGGATAAACGGCTTTGCCTCAGCGACTACATCCCCGTAGTATGCACGGCTTCCATCTCTTCCCATGGAGAGAAGTATCAAAGGTATATTGTATGTGTCCTGAAGTATCTTTATACCCTCGTCAAAATCCTCTCTTCCTGTGAACCAATGTATCTCATTGTCCGATATCTTGAGCACATCGCACTGTCTCATACCCCAGTCGATCTGATCATGGGCCTCGTCCAGCGTCTTCCACAGAGGCTCCCTGAGGTTCGGGTCAAATGTGACGATGCATCCAGCCTCATTTGCAGCAGCCACAGCCTTCTGTGTTGCAGCACGTGACACTTCATATGTCAGTGAGAGTGATCCGAAATGGAACATCCTGGCATCCTTTATGATACTCTCATCCACCTCATCTGCGCTTAACATGATATCCGCTCCCGGATTCCTGTAAAATGAAAAGTCTCTGTCTCCGTCCTCGTAGGTATGCACAAACGCAAGGGTTGTATGTACATCCCTATCAAACTTCAGATTGTCAGTATTGATCCCGGCATCAGCCACAACACCGGCAAGCATTTTTCCAAGGAAATCATCCCCTACTTTTCCAACAAATGCAGTCTTCTTGCCAAGCTTCTGCAGCATAGCGAGAACATTACATGGTGCTCCGCCCGGATTGGCCTCCATCATCATATTGCCCTGACCGCTGAGCCCGTTCTGTGTAAAGTCTATGAGCAGTTCTCCAAGTGCCACAACATCAAATCTCTTCATAGTCCATATCCCCCTTACTGTAATAATATCTAAAATCCTCTTCTTTGACGTTTAATACGCCGTATATATGATATGTTTCTCAACAAACTACCAGCACTCTATGAAACATGTTTCACGCTATATGGGTATTCTACATTTTATCACCACAATACGTCAAGATTTATTTTTATATCTGTTGTTTTTATTTTATCAACTATACAATATTTTCATATGGCTATATCTATAATATTGTTGTATTTATAACAAAAAGAACATCAACAACTGTCCCGACACAGCAGCTGTTGATGCTCTTACTGATGATATATATGCTATTTATAATGAAAATATGTCTGGCTGCTAAAGCTTTGTCACGTTTGCAGCCTGTGGACCTTTCTCTCCTTCCACAACCTCATACTCAACTGTGTCGCCCTCTTCAAGCACCTTGAAACCTTCCATATTCAGTGCGGAAAAATGTACAAATACATCTACACCATCCTCGTCACAGATAAAACCGTAACCTTTTTTTGCATTGAACCATTTTACTTTTCCTGTCTTCATATTACTTCCTCCTTAAACTACATGGATCCTTATAATCCTGCGGCAATATGCACCCGCCTGATAAATATAAGCGGTAGCACGCTGATGCGTGCGCAGGTCATCAAACTGCGTTTGTGACATATAAAAAAGGACACAGAACGATATCGTTCTGTGCCCCTTTGCACTTACTATGTCATTATATGTCCTGTTATGACATATTGCAAGATTTATTTTTTCTTAAGACGAGTCTCCGCCTTTTTTACATCTTTTTTCAATTCTGCTGATACTTTTTCGACATCCTTCTTTATCTCTTTAGTCTTTTCTTCAGCATCTTTTTTCATCTCTGACGCTTTCTTCTCAGCTTCTTTCTTTATCTCTTCAGCCTTTTTCTGAGCTGCTGCAACCTTCTTTGCTGCTGCATCCGCATGCTTCTTTGCAGCAGCCTTTGCCTCAGCTTCCTTCTTTTCAAGTTCCGGTGTCATATCAGTATAATCATATTCAAATACGACTGTTGAAAGAGGCGGTACCGTTATATCTATACAGTACGGAGTTCTATTGTTCTTTCTCTCTACAGCTTTGACGATCTTGCTGTTCAGTCTTCCATTTCCGCCGAACTGTACATCATCCGAGTTCAGTATCTCCTTGTATGTCGTGTAACAAGGAACAGGTATACTGTAGTTATCTCTCTCAACCGGAGTGAAATTACATACGAACAGCAGCTGCTTTTTCGGTGTTGAACCACGTCTTACAAATGAAAGAATGCTCATATCCGGATGATCACAGTCCGTCCATTCAAATCCCATAGGATCTGTGTCATTCGCATACAGTGCGTCATTTGTATTGTAAAGCTTATTCAGCGCCTTGACATATCTCTCCATCCCCTGATTGAGTGGGTTATCCAGCACAAACCAGTCAAGGCTTCTTGCTTCGCTCCACTCCCTAGGCTGGGCAAATTCCTGTCCCATGAAAAGGAGCTTCTTGCCCGGATGTCCATACATAAATCCATAGGCTGTTCTGAGATTTGCAAACTTGTCCTTCTCTGACCCAGGCATCTTGCCTATCATAGAACACTTGAGATGCACAACCTCATCATGCGAAATCACAAGAACATAATTCTCTGCATATGCATACGAAAGACTGAATGTCAGCATATTCTGGTTGTTCTGTCTGAAGTATGGATCCATCTTCATATACTCAAGAAAATCGTTCATCCAGCCCATATTCCACTTAAACAGGAAACCAAGGCCGTCCATAGATACAGGTGCAGTAACCCCCGCCCAGGCTGTAGATTCCTCTGCTATAAGATATGCTCCCGGATTGCGTTCCTCCATCACCTGGTTTATCTTCTGCATGAGCGCTATCGCCTCAAGATTCTCATTTCCCCCATGCTCGTTTGGAAGCCACTGTCCATCCTGCTTACCATAGTCAAGGTATAACATGGATGCCACTGCATCGACTCTCAGTCCGTCAATATGGAACTTTTCTACCCAGAACAGTGCATTTGCAGTGAGAAAATTGGCAACCTCATTGCGGCCATAATCAAATATATAAGTTCCCCAGTCAGGATGCTCTCCACGTCTTGGATCCGGATGCTCATAGAGCGGCATGCCGTCAAATCTTCCAAGGCCATGGGCGTCTCTAGGGAAATGTGCAGGTACCCAGTCAAGAATGACACTAATTCCCTTGCTGTGCATATAATCTACAAAATACATAAAGTCTACTGCATCACCGTATCTGCTGGTTGGAGCATAATAATTCGTAACCTGATATCCCCAGGAACCATCAAATGGATACTCAGAGATTCCCATAAGCTCGATATGGGTATAGCCCATGTCCTTAACATAGTCAGCGACCATAGGTGCAAGTTCTCTGTATGAATAGAATCCTGCATCGTCGTCCTCTACCTTCTTCTTCCATGAGCCAAGATGCATCTCGTAAATAGACATTGGCATACGCATTCTGTCTGTACGGCTTACCTTTTTCCTTTCATTCATCCAGGAGGTATCCTTCCATTTGTAGCTGCCTATATCTGCAACTACCGATGCATTTTCCGGCCTCATCTGACACTGGTTACCATATGGATCTGACTTATATAATATCTCTCCATATCTGGTCATTATCTGATATTTGTACACTGCTCCAGGAAGAACATCCGGAAGGAACAGCTCATATATTCCGCCATTTTCAGTTATCTGCATAGGGTTTACATTGCCATCCCAGAGATTGAAATCTCCCACGACACTCACACGTCTTGCATGTGGAGCCCAAACTGCAAAATAAGTTCCCTTCACACCATCGATAGTCATCGGATGAGCTCCGAGCTTTTCATAAATATTGTAATGTCTTCCCTCTGCAAACAGATAAGTATCAAATGATGTGATAAGTGACTGAAATGCATACGGATCAGCCCCATTCACAACAGTTCCATCAGGATAAGTTGTAACAACCCTGTACTTGTTTTTGTCGTATTCCTTGCCACTGAAGTATATCGCAAACAGACCTTCGTTCGTCATCTTCTCCATTGTATGAACTTTCTTGCCTGTAGGCGATGTAACCTCAACTCTTATAGCGTTCGGTTTGTAAACCACGATTATCTGTCCTTCCCCATAATCGTGAATGCCAAGCAGATGTTTTGGTGCGTTTATCTTGCTGGCTATCAACTCATCATAGAGCACCCAGTTTATCCACTCTTCAATTCTTTTCCTCATGACTACCTCCCATAAAAGTAACTTAACTTTATTATCTGAATTTGTGTGGACGCGACTTTTTATAGCTGATAACCCTGACAACTATAGTCGCAACGAGTCCCGCAAATATCACTCCTGAATACACACAGATTACACGAATTCCCATATCTGATGGAATTATATACGGCAATACATCATGTCCCGGGAAAAGCGCCGTGTTATCCCCGGATAATACCATTCTGTTTATACCATAGGATATTCCGGATCTGGAAAGCAAAACTGCCACCATGCTTACAATACCTACGATAACACCTGCTGCACCGCCCCATACAACACATTCGTATAATCTTCTTCTCCTGATGACCACAAAACACGCCACAAGGATCACAACAGATATAAACACTCCATTGCTTGCCTTTGATCTCACATCGCTTAATTGTTCCAATCTCACAATATTCTCTGTTGAAAGATATATACTGCCTTTTCTGTAACTATCGCCCGTATCGTCTTCAAGTCCATCACTCACAATACTATATTCAAGCCAGGCTGAAAAATCGGTAAGTTCCTCTGTCTGTCCATTATTCATAACCGATGTTATCGTCCCGCTTTTATTCGGCTTATATGAACCCTCAGGTACCTTTCTAGCCATAAACGCACACATTATCGCGGACGAGATGATAAGTGAAACCAGCGACAATGCCATTATTATCTGAAAAAATCTATATTTTGCCATCTGTCAATTCTCTGCTTTACTAATAAAATATGTAATGCATCCGTAAATAAGCAACATATACACGAATACACCATCTATAATGATACACGAATTAGCTTTTGATGTAAAGCAAAGTAGCACTCTCTTTTCATCAATTTTGCACTACAAATATCAATTACTTTCTCCTTGTTTTTACAGGTTTTTTTGTTATTTTCCCTTGACATTGCAAATACTTTCATCTATTATATGTGAGTATGTTTACATTGAATTGTCCGTGTCCGGTTTTAATGTAAAACCTTATTATATTTTTTTAGAATTTATGGAGGTAAGAATTTTGGCTAATATCAAATCTGCAAAGAAGAGAATCAATGTTATCGAGAAGAAGACACTTAGAAACAAGATGATCAAGTCTAAGGTTAAGACAGTTATCAAGAAGGTTGAGGCTGCTATCGCTGCTGGCGACAAGGCTGCTGCACAGCAGGCACTTGTAGTTGCTACATCAGAGATTAACAAGGCTGCTTCAAAGGGCATCTACCACAAGAACAACGCTGCTCGTAAGGTTTCACGTCTCGCAGTTGCTGTAAACAAGATGGCTTAATTGATAATTTCATAACTTTGACATGAGGATTTGGATATATTAAACGGCTGCATATATTTGAACCAATCATAGTTAATAGATAAAAGCACGCATGAATTCATGCGTGCTTTTATATTTCTCAAGCATCTTTATATATTCCCCTTTACCACTGCCAACACGGTCAAGTGCATTATTTCCTTCCATAATTTTCTCTCCTCTCATTTGAATATTGATACATAATATTCTAACTTGTATGATGTAAAAAATAAAAAGGAAAAGGCTTTTGCAGAATTCCATTTCAGATATCCCACTTAACCTTTTCCTCAATTATCTACCCAGTCTCCCGGATAAGCATATATTTCTATTTCATAACAATATTCACAATACGTCCAGGAACATAGATCTCTTTGATAACGTTACCGGTGAGCTTGTCGGCGATTACTTCCTTAGCCTTTGCGATAACCTCATCCTTAGGATCTTCCTTGCCGATTGCAAGTGTTGCCTTTGTCTTACCGTTGATCTGTACAGCGATCTCTACTGTTGACTCAACTGTCTTTGTCTCATCGAACTCTGGCCATGTCTGCTGATATACATATCCGCCGTAGTTCTTTACTGACCACAGCTCCTCTGTGATATGAGGTGCAACTGGGTTTAACAGGATGAGCAGTGTCTTGAACTCATCTGCTGTAACGCTTCCCTTCTTGTAGAAGTCGTTGAGAAGTGCCATCATGGCTGCGATAGCTGTGTTGTACTTCAGGTTTTCGAAATCATTTGAAACCTTCTTGATGACCTGATGCATCTTGGTCTCCATATCCTTGGAGTAACCCTTCTCGTCTGTCACGCTGTCCTGAAGCTTCCAAACTCTGTCGAGGAATCTTCTACATCCCTTGACACCATCCTCTGACCATGAAGCTGCAAGGTCAAATGCTCCGATGAACATCTCGTAGGTACGAAGTGTATCTGCACCGTATACATCTACGATGTCGTCAGGATTTACAACGTTGCCTCTTGACTTACTCATCTTCTCGCCGTTCTCACCGAGGATCATACCATGTGATGTTCTCTTCTGGTATGGCTCTGGTGTAGGAACTACGCCCTGATCGTACAGGAACTTGTGCCAGAATCTTGAATACAGAAGGTGGAGTGTTGTATGCTCCATTCCTCCGTTGTACCAGTCAACAGGAAGCCAGTACTTGAGTGCCTCCTTGCTTGCAAGCGCCTCCGTGTTGTGAGGATCTGTATATCTGAGGAAATACCATGATGATCCAGCCCACTGTGGCATAGTATCCGTCTCTCTCTTTGCAGGGCCGCCACAGCATGGACATGTAGTGTTTACCCAGTCTGTCATAGCTGCAAGTGGTGACTCGCCGTTGTCTGTCGGCATGTAGCTGTCTACCTCCGGAAGAAGCAGAGGGAGCTGGCTCTCGTCGATTGGAACATAACCACACTTATCACAGTGAACGATAGGAATTGGCTCGCCCCAGTATCTCTGACGTGAGAATACCCAGTCACGGAGCTTGTAGTTTGTCTTTGCCTGACCGATACCCTTCTCCTCCAGGAACTTGATCATCTTCTCTTTTGCGTCCTTTACCTCAAGTCCGTTGAGGAAATCTGAATTGATGAGCACGCCTGTTGCCACATCTGTAAATGCAGCTTCATTTATATCTACTTCCTCGCCATCCTTTGCGACAACCTGGATGAGCGGAAGTCCGAACTTCTTTGCAAATTCCCAGTCTCTGTCATCATGTGCAGGAACCGCCATGATCGCACCTGTTCCGTAGCTCATGAGTACATAGTCTGATACATAGATTGGGATCTCCTTGCCATTTACAGGGTTGATGGCTGTGAGTCCGTCTATACATACACCAGTCTTATCCTTTGCAAGCTCTGAACGCTCGAAGTCGCTCTTCTTTGCTGCCTGCTCACGATATGCCTCGATGTCTGACCAGTTGCCGATCTCATCCTTGTACTTGTCAAGGATTGGATGCTCTGGTGAAACTACCATATATGTTACTCCGAACAGTGTGTCGCATCTTGTTGTATATATGCGGAGCTTGTCCTCTTTGCCCTTTACTGAGAAATCAACCTCAGCTCCTGTTGAACGTCCGATCCAGTTCTTCTGTGAAACCTTTACACGCTCGATGTAATCCACGCCGTCAAGTCCCTCAATGAGCTTGTCTGCGTAATCTGTGATCTTGAGCATCCACTCAGACTTAACCTTGCGGACAACCTCGCTGCCGCAACGCTCACATACACCGTTGACAACCTCCTCATTTGCAAGACCAACCTTACATGATGTACACCAGTTGATAGGCATCTCCTTCTTGTATGCGAGACCAGCCTTGAAGAGCTTGAGGAATATCCACTGCGTCCACTTGTAATATTCAGGATCCGTTGTGTTGATCTCTCTGTCCCAGTCAAATGAATATCCAAGTGAGTGGAGCTGTTTCTTGAATCTTGCAACATTTGTCTTGGTTACTTCCTTTGGATGGATCTTGTTCTTGATCGCATAGTTCTCTGTAGGAAGACCAAATGCATCCCAGCCCATTGGATACAGAACGTTGTATCCCTGCATTCTTCTCTTTCTTGCTACTATATCCAGCGCTGTGTACGGTCTTGGGTGACCTACGTGAAGTCCCTGTCCTGATGGGTATGGGAACTCAACTAACGCATAATACTTTGGTTTTGAATAATCATCTGTAGCAGCAAATGCCTTGTTGTCATCCCAGACCTTCTGCCACTTTCCTTCAACGACTTTGTGGTTGTATGTCTCAGCCATTTTTGAAAATGCCTCCTTGAAATTATTCTTTGATATCTTTGATATCAATCAATTTTTAGTAATTCTGATACTTTATGCTTTGATCATTATCTGTTCAGGCTGTATCGTATTCTCAGCCTTATTCTCTCTAATCTTAACTATATTAGCATATAAGCTGTGTTTTTCAAACTATTTTTTAGCATATACCCTGCATATTCTTTGTTCACCACGATATGCCGATTTTTGCTTTTCTCTTACTTTCTGCATATCATAAGCTGCAACTCTTATTCAAATACTTTCCTAATGCTGTCATAGTGAAGGAATATCCCCTGCTCTGCATATTCCTTTATCTCATCCAGAGTTGCCAGCTTGAAGCCATCTGTCTCCGCCTCCTGAGGTCTGACATCCTTTTCTTCAAAGTTGCCTGTAAATTTGTACACATCCACAAAGTAGTTGTCCTTCTCATCCGGGTTATCTCGTCTATATGTAAACTGCAGACCTCCATCGAAATCGCTCACATCTATACCGGTCTCCTCAATTACTTCTCTCCTGACCGCCTCTATAGAGGACTCTCCCGCCTGCACTCCGCCGCCAGATACCTCCCACCAGCCAGCTGCCCATGCCTTTGTCATAACCCTTTTGGTTATCAGATACTTACCCTCTCTGTTCTGGAGCACGCCGAGCACTGTGAGGTGATAATCCCCCGGCTGCATATTCCAGTCATTTCTCTTCATCGTGCGCCCTGTAGGCTGCTTGTTTACATCGTAAATATCCCAGTATTCCATCTCTGCTTGTCCTCTTTCTGATTTTATATTGTTTGCTTTTTTTCACCAGTCTGCTCCATTAATACTATTAAGTGAAGCTACGGCAATTTTCACTTCATTTTCCAGATTTGTTAATCTCTGTCTCAGTAACATAATAAATGCTATTTTAAGTTTCTTCAACAAGCATTCGAGTTTTTAACATAATTATTTATTGCAGTTTACTATAAAACTTAAGCTGTGGTACAATCTAAACTGTTATCATGAGATTTGACCAGCTACGGCTGAAGGAGGAAGCATGGACGCTTATGAAGTATTCGCCAGTGTATACGACGAACTTATGGACAATATTCCATACGATGACTGGTGCACATATATAATAGAAGTTTTAAAAAAATATGACGTGACAGACGGACTTATCTGTGAACTTGGCTGCGGAACAGGCGAAGTGACCGAGCGGCTTGCTGACGCCGGCTACGACATGATCGGCATAGACAACTCCTATGAGATGCTTGAAGTGGCAAATGAAAAAAAGATCGATACCGGACACGAATCTATCTTATATCTCATGCAGGACATGAGGGAGTTTGAACTCTTCGGCACGGTAAATGCAATCGTGTGCGTGTGCGACAGCATAAACTACCTGACAGATCTTTCCGATATCACCCATGTATTCAGATTGGCTAATAACTATCTTGAATCAAGAGGCATATTTGTCTGCGACTTCAAGACGCGCCACTATTTCAGGGATGTTTTGGCGGACAGCACCATAGCAGAGGACAGAGACGATGTAAGCTTCATATGGGATAATTTTTATGATACAGAAACTGACATAAATGAACTTGCACTCAGCCTGTTTCTGCCTGAAAATCCTGAACCGGATATCGGACGAGATTCAGATTCAGCTGATGGGATCACGGATGAACCGATACATGGCAATCATTTTAAAAGCAGCCATGATGAATATCCACTATACAGGAAATATCAGGAATTCCACTATCAGAGAGGGCTCACACTTGAAAACATGAGAAAATGTGTTGCCGACTCGGGTATGGAACTTGTGGCCATGTACGATGCATTTACATTTGAACGCGCCACAGATTCAAGTGAGCGTGTATACGTAGTTGCCAGAGAAACACGGCAGGATAACAAACACTATGAATAGTCTTGTCTTATCATTATTCATAAGATAAAATAGTAAAGATTGTCCTATATACATCATTAAAATAGCGATATTATATCAAGGTAAAGGGACAGATTATAAAAGGACAGATTACAAAATGTAATAATACTGACCACTATAGAATAGAGAGGTATATAACATGAACGATCATATAATAAGAGGTATGGCTGCAAACAATCAGGTAAGATTCTTCGCCGGCACAACAAGAGATATCGTGGAAACTGCAAGGTCTATCCACAACACAAGCCCAGTAGCCACAGCCGCACTGGGAAGACTGCTCACAGCAGGTGCCCTGATGGGCGCACAGTGCAAGAACGAATCTGATGTACTGACACTCCAGATTCAGTGCAATGGTCCAATCGGCGGGCTGACTGTAACCGCAGATGCGCACTCAAGAGTCAAGGGGTATGTAAATAATCCCAATGTAATTCTTCACGCAAATGAAAAAGGTAAGCTTGACGTTGCAAAGGCTCTTGATCTCGGCGTACTTTCAGTCATCAAGGACATAGGTCTCAAGGAGCCTTATGTCGGACAGACTCAGCTCGTATCAGGTGAGATTGCCGAGGACCTGACATATTACTTTGCAACATCAGAACAGATTCCTACTTCTGTTGCACTCGGCGTCCTCATGGAAAAGGACAACACAGTAAAGCAGGCAGGGGGATTCATCATTCAGCTCATGCCATTTGCATCAGATGAGCTCATTGACGTCCTTGAAAAAAGGCTTAATGACTTCTCTTCCATCACAAGTCTTCTCGACGAAGGCAAAAGTCCTCTCGATATCATCAAGGATATATTTGAGGGTTATGATGTGGTAATAACCGATGAGCTTCCTACAGAGTGGCACTGCAACTGCAGCAAGGAGAGATACTACAATGCGGTACTCAGCCTCGGAAAGAAAGAGATTGCAAGTCTCCTTGAAGAGGGCGAGCCTATAGAGGTCAATTGCCAGTTCTGCAACTCCCATTACAAGTTCTCACCAGACGAACTTAAGGAGATGCTTTTGAAAGCAGCAAATAACAGATAAACAAACAGCCAGTCTAATAGCTAGTTTTACATAGCTGTTTCCCATCAAATTTTCGCCATTTGCCCTCATTTTCACTACATTTTTGTACATTATAATTATTGCATTGGTTTTTTCACTATGCTAGAATGTTAAACGTTGTAAAATAGACTAATTTTGAAGGA